>ERZ773144.1905-NODE-1905-length-17658-cov-4.982730_pt1 | contig 17658 bp, 18 predicted proteins | sample MGYA00580849_ERZ773144 | MGnify/ENA primary metagenome ERZ773144 (study PRJEB29015, sample SAMEA2737861) | human gut metagenome | biome: human gut; feature: human-associated habitat; material: faeces | place: China | collected 2012 ...
ATATGCTATTATATATGTTACTTACTATTAAATAAGCAATCATAATTTGTCGGAGGAATTTTTATATGAAATTATTAAAAGAATATATAGAGAAAAATGGTAAAGCCATTGGGACAAATATTCTAAAAGTAGATAGTTTTTTAAACCATCAGATAGATCCCAATCTAATGATGGCTATGGGAGAAGAATTCAAAAGAAGATTTGAAAATCAGGGAGTTAATAAAATACTTACAATAGAGGCTTCAGGAATTGCAATAGGTTTAGCTGCTGCTTACGCCTTCAACGTTCCACTTGTTTTTGCTAAAAAGAAAATTCCTTCTACTATGGGAGATTTTTATACAGCTAATGTATTTTCATTTACTAAAAATAAAGATTATACAATCTGTGTAGCTAAAGAGTTTTTGACATCTAATGATAAAGTTCTTATTGTTGATGATTTTCTGGCTATGGGAAATGCTGTGTTAGGACTTAAAACATTAGTTGAATCTGCTGGTGCTGAAGTTATTGGTGCTGGTATAGCAGTAGAAAAAGGATTCCAGCAGGGTGAAAAGTTATTAATTGATAATGGTGTCAAAGTTGAAGCTCTAGCTGTAGTTGATTCTCTTGAGAATGGTATTATCAAATTTAGATAAATCAACAAAAAAAAGTTTTTATAAAAAAAACTATTGACATTTTCTTTTTATGAGAGTATCATAAGTTCATAATAAATTTTAATTTAAAGGGAGATAATTATGAAAGTTATTACAGTTCTTAAAAACACATTACATCATCATCATCATAGATAAGAGTTTGTTTTTGTGAATTTGATTCATAGATACAGACTCATGTTGTAGTTCAAAACGAGTCTGTATCTATGGTGGAACTTAATGCTTTCTAATTTAGTTAAAGCCATCTGGATACTTATATCAGATGGCTTTTTTATTTTATTTTTGATTTAATAATATGGGAGGAGATCTTTATGAAAAAATTATTTATGGCAGTTTTAGTTATTATGGTATTAACTTCTATCAGCTTATTTGCAGCTGACAATTCTTTGGAAAAAGTAAAAAAAGATGGATACTTCACAGTTGGATTAGATGCTACTTTTGCTCCAATGGGATTCAGAGATGAAAATGAGGAAATAGTTGGATTTGATATCGACCTTGCTAAAGAAGTTGCCAAAAGAATGGGAGTTGAAGCTAAATTTAAACCTTGTGAATGGGATGGAATCATTTTTGATCTTAGAAGCAAAAATATTGACATGGTATGGAATGGTATGACAATAACAGAGGAAAGAAGTAAACAGGCTGCTTTCACTACTCCATATCTTGTAGATGGACAAATTATTTTTTCTAGAAAAGGTAATGAAATAAATAAAGTTAGTGAACTAGAAGGAAAAGTAGTAGGAGTTCAATTAGGAAGCTCTGGATCACAAGCAGTTGAAAGAAATGCTATAGCTCCAAAACTTAAAGAAATTAAGAAATATGCAACAAATGTAGAAGCACTTCTTGATCTTGAAGCTGGAAGAACAGATGCAGTAGTTATGGATGCTATCTCTGGAAAATACTACAATGCTAAGAAAAACACTCTAAGCTTTTCTGAAGAATCTTTATCTGATGAATACTTCGCAGTAGCTTTAAGAAAACAAGATAAAGCTTTGTTAGATGAAATCAACAGACTATTAGATGAGATGAAAAAAGATGGAACATTCGATCAAATTTCTTTAAAATGGCTAGGAACAACTAAATAATAAGGAGAATAAACTTTATGGACGGAAATATAATATTTATTTTAAAAGGTATGAAATTAACAGTTAATTTATATATTGTGACTATGCTCTTCTCTCTTCCTCTAGGGATATTATTATCCCTAGGAAGAGTTTCAAAAAATACAACATTAAGCAATATAATTCAAGTTTACACATGGATATTTAGAGGTACACCTCTTTTACTCCAGCTTTTCTTTGTGTACTATGGTCTTCCAGTAGTTGGTATTACTTTATCACCTTTTGCTGCTGCTTCTCTTACATTTGTTATAAATTATACAGCTTATTTCTGTGAAATATTTAGAGGAAGCATTCTGGGAATTGATCCAGGACAATATGAAGCTGCAAAAGTACTTGGTATGAAGTACTGGCAGACTATGATTAGAATAATAATTCCACAAGCTCTTATTACAGCACTTCCGCCATTGTCAAATGAAGCCATCTCTCTTATTAAAGATACTTCATTAGTTTCTGCTATTGGAATGGCTGAGATATTAAGAAATTCAAGAGAAATTGTTACTCGTGATTTCTCAATAGCACCATTTTTTATATGTGCAGTAGTTTATTTAGGACTTTCTACAATAGTTGTTTTATTCTTTAAAAAAATGGAAAAAAAGGTGATGATATAATATGATTATCCAAGTTAATAATTTATCTAAACAGTACTTAGAAGGAGATATAATACTTAAAAATATCAATCTTGATATAGAAAAAGGAGAAGTTGTTTCTATTATAGGTCCATCTGGTGGTGGAAAATCTACCCTTCTCAGATGTCTTATCGGGTTGGAAGAAATAGATTCTGGGAATATCAAAGTTCCTGATAAAAAGAAAATGGGAATGGTTTTTCAATCTTTTAATCTTTTTCCTCATAAAACAGCTATTCAAAATATAATGGAATCACTGATAGTTGTAGATAAAATGGATAAATCTGAAGCCAAAAAAATAGCTTATGATCTTTTAGAAAAAGTTGGGCTAAAAGACAGAGCTGACTTTTACCCTAAAGCTCTTTCTGGAGGTCAAAAACAGAGGGTAGCTATTGCCAGAGCTTTAGCAAGAAATCCAGAAGTTCTGCTTTTTGATGAACCTACATCTGCTCTTGATCCTGATATGGTAAAGGAAGTATTGAATGTTATTGAGCAGCTTAGAGAATCAAGCAATATTACTATGGTAATAGTAAGCCATGAAATAGATTTTGTTAATCAAATTTCTGATAGAATAATTGTTATGGAAAACGGAAATGTAAAAGATATAGTAATAAACAAAAAGAAGAGACAGGTTTCCTAATAAGGAATACCTGCCTTTTTCTATTTTATAGCTATTTTTTCCAGCTGTTGTATAAATCAGCTATTATATCCTCTATTGGTGCTTTTATTATTTCAATATCAATAATTTCTGGATATTGAGAAAGTTTTTTAAAAATCTCATTTATTTTAATTTTTTCTTTATCAAACTTGTAACTGTGTTTTCCCTCTTCTGAAATTATGAGTTCCATTTCATCTAAAACTGGAGCTTTACCACTTGAGGTTATTATCAGTCTGGAAGAATTACTCTGTACTTTTCTCAATTCTTCAAAATTACCATCAAAAGCTATCTGTCCCTTAGAAAGCAATATTATTCTTTCTGCCATCTCTTCTAAATCATCCATATCATGGCTTGTTACAATTATTGTTACCCCTTTCACCTTATTTAATTTTTTTAAAAAATTTATCATTTTTTTCTTTGCAAGAACATCAAGTCCTAATGTTGGTTCATCTAAAAATATTATTTTGGGACTATGCAGGAGCAGCATTCCTAAATCAGCTCTCATACGCTGACCCAGACTAAGTTCTCTGGCAAATGTTTTCAATATATCAGATAAGTCTAAAAGCTCAGTCACCATAGCCAGATTTTCATCAAAAATCTCCTGTGGTATATTCCAAACTGATTTTTTCCATTCATAACTTGTAATTACAGGATGATCCCACCATAATTCTGTTCTTTGACCAAATAGTACTCCTATATTTTCCATAAGTTTTATACGTTCTTTTCCAGGAGACATTCCTAACACAGAAATATTCCCACTTGATGGCTGTAAAATTCCCGAAAGTATTTTTATTGTGGTACTTTTCCCAGCTCCATTTGCCCCTGCATAAGCTAAAAACTCTCCTGATGATACTTTAAAAGACAATTTATCTAAAGCTTTTACCACTTTTCTTTCTGGTGAAAAAAGATTTTTTACTATATCTTTTATTTTTCCACTTCTCTGCCATTGTACATATATTTTACTTACATCATCTATGACCAAAGCTGGAATATCTTGGTGAACCATATTTTGCATAATATCTCATCCCCTTTTTAAAAATTGATGCAGCTAAAACAAGAAATATTGCTGCTGTCATTATCATAAATATCATAATATCAAATTTACCTAAAAGTATTCTGCTTGGAAACCACGCTATCATTCCAACTGGTATCAATGAACAAAAGAAAATCTGTGTTGATTTATTCATTCCTCCAAGTGGATAGTTTTTTAATGATTCAAACATTCCAGTTCCAACTGAAGCTATTTCTTCTGCTGCAGCTGGAGCATAAAAAGCTGTACAGGATAATATGTATATTGTACATATCATTATAGTACAAGAGGCTGCTAAATTTATTAAAAGTATCACTATCCATATACCAGAAACCCTTATCTCAGAAGAAGAAATTGAATAATATATCAGTCCTATTCCACATAGAAGCACTCCATTTCCCGATACTGGAGAAAATCCCTCTGCTGCTAACTGCATCCACACAGGAACTGGCTGTATCATCTTATGATCCATTTGTCCTCTTCCTATTGTTCTGCTTATCTGCCCTGCATTATTACTTATGAAAAACAATGCAAACACCCCTTCCACCAGTACAGAATATCCCAACATAAATATTATCTCTTTTTCAGTCATTCCTCCAATACCATCAAATTTTACTGCTAAAAGAAATACTCCCACTACAACTGCCAATGTAGATATCATATCAGAAAATATATACATCAAACAATATTTAGTATCCCTTAAAAACCATAGCAAATCCATCTTTCCATATATTTTAAACATTCTTATTAAAGTTTTTATTTTATCCACCAAATGAAATCATCCTCTCTTCACTTTTTTTAAAAATCTTTATTCCAGCTATCCATAAAATAACATTCCAAAATATCTGTATCACTATTATTTTTATAGCTTCACTTTCTATACCTGTGTAGATTGTCAATGGTGCATTTCCAATAGATCCAAAAGGAAGCAATCTAAATACATTCCCCAATCCCCATGGAAAGAATATAAAAGGAATCAAAGCTCCAGAAAGCAAAGAATATATACTTTCTCTAGCTCTGGTAGCAGCCCAGCAGCCATTCTTCAATCTTATTGCAAAAGAAGCAAATAATAGATCTAATGCAAATCCTAATGATATGCTTAATACTAGGCTTACAAATGCCATTATTCCATTAAAGAATGAAGCAGGAAGTGGATTTATTCCTAATAATGGTGATAACAGCCATAGGGGTAAGCTATAAAATAAAAATACAGGTATCCAATATCTTCCAATTGTTTCAGCTGCAAGACTCTCTATGACAGATACTGGTCTTGTATACCTTCCTATAATCGATCCCTCCCAAAGAGCAGAAGTCGCTGGTGTTACAATATCAAGCTGCGGCTTTAAAATAGAAGCCATCAATGAGTATGTAAGTATCTGTGATAGTTCCACTCCATCAAAACTTTTTCCATCCTTTATCAAAGATTTCCAGATTAAAGTAAGCATAACAAATTGTATAAACTTTATAAAATATTCTCCACTGATTGTTAATATATTTCCATCAAATACCTGTTTTGCACTCATCATTATAGTTGCATAACAAGATTTTAAAACTTTATATTTCATAAATTCAATTCCTTTCTTAAAATTTAGACATAAAAAAACCGGGATACGACAATGCGCTCCCGGATTTAGATACAAACTTTAAAAATGTCATAAAATTTTTATGACTTCTCTATCTTTTTCCTTGGTAAAAACACATTATTTGCCGTAAACTGGACAGACTTATACACGTAAAGTGCCATTTTACCGTCTTGAGCTGTGACTTCACCAATATTTTTCCATATTGAACTATTTTTAAATATTGAATTTATCATGTGTTTCACCTCCATCATTAAATTTTATTTTTATATTATCATTAAAGAACCTATATGTCAATATTTATATTTTAAGAAAACATTATTGGCATAGCATTTATCAATGATTTAACTATATTATAATCCTCTTTAACAGCATCAGAATTTATGTCTAAGTATTTTTCTACATTCCCTAAATATTCTTTTGCTATTTCTTTTTCATCTATTTCAGCATAATCCCAGGCTAATTCTAAATCTGTCCATCCTTCATAGCCACCTATTTCAGCAGATTTTCTTATATGCTCCATAGCTTCAACAAATTTTCCGCATTTTCTTAAAACTCTTCCCAGATTATATTCTATCCAACTGTCATACGGATTAAGTTCAACTGCTTTTTTTAAATTTTCTGCTGCTTCTTCATTTCTTCCTAATTTAGCAAGAGTCCATCCTATTTGTGAATAAATCCATTCATCATTTCTTCCCATTTCTATTACTTTTTCAAAATATTTTAATCCCTCTTCATATTTTTCTAAAGTTCCTAAGTTCCAACCTATTTCTGAATACAACCAAGTATCATCTCTTCCTAATTTTTCAGCTTTATCCAGATAAATCAAAGCCTCTTCTGCTCTATCAAGTCTTCCATAATTATAAGCTATCTCTGAATATAACCAGTCATCTTCTCTTCCTAGTTCTTGAGCTTTAAACAATCTTGCTATTGCTTCCTCACTTTTTCCAGTTCTCCCTAGACAAATAGCAAATTCACAATTTAGCCATATATCATCTCTTCCTAATTTTTCAGTTGTTTCAAGATATGGAAGTGCCTCTTCATATTTTCCAATAATATCATATGACCAAGCTATTTCTGAGTTCAGCCATACATCATTTCTTCCTAATTCTTTTGCTTTAAGATAATATTCTATTCCTTCTTCTACTTTTTGATTTCTTGAAAGACTGTATCCTATTTCAGAATAAATCCATGAATCATTTCTTCCTAGTTCAATAGCTTTTTGAAGATATTTCTCCCCTTCTTCAGTTCTTCCTGCTGCATCTAAATTCCAACCCATTTCTGAATAAAGCCATATATCATTTCTGCCTAACTTTTCTACTTTTTCTAAATATTTTAGAGCTTCTTCATTTTTATTCAGCTGTCCTAAATTCCATGCTATAGTAGAATAAAGACGAATACTTTCATCCCCATTTTCTTCAGCTTTTTTTAATTCTCCCAATGCTTCTTCATTTCTTCCTAAATCCCCTAAAGACAATCCCATTTCCAAATGAATCCATGCATCATCTCTTCCCAGTTCTCTTGCTTTATTTAAATACTCTAAAGCTTCCTCTGGTTTTGACATATTTCTTAAAGTCCAACCTATTTCAGATTCAAGCCATACATCATCTTCTGATATTTTTTTAGATTTATAAAGATATTCTAATTCCTCTTCATATTTGTCCAGAACTCCAAGATTCCATCCTAACTGATTATAAAGCCAAGCATCACTTCTTCCTAATTCCTCAGCCTTTTTAAAATATTCTACTGCTTCTTCATGTTTTTCTATTCTTGCCAGCTGCCATCCTAATTCTGAGTTCAGCCATACATCATTTCTTCCTAATTCTTCTGCTTTTTTTAGATATTCTATTCCTTCTTCATATTTTTTTACAGCTCCAAGTGTTACTCCAATTTGTGATAAAAGCCATATATTATCTTCTTCTCCATCCAGAGCTTTCATATAATATCCCAAAGCCTCTTCATCTTTATCTAACTGGTTTAGGCACCATCCTATATGTGTAATTACCCAGTAGTCATCTCTTCCTAATTCTTCTGCCTTTTTAAAATATTCTAGTGCACTTTCATAATTATCCAATTTTTCATATATATCCCCTATTTCAGCAAGGGCAAAGGTATTTTCTGGATCTAATTCTATAGCTTTTCTTAAGGCACTCAATGCTTCCTCATTTTTTTCTATTCTTTGCAGATTCCATCCAAGTTCAAAATATGTCCATGCATAATCAGGATCTAAATTTTTTGATTTCTCAAAATATTCAGCTGCTTTTTCATAATTTTCCAGTCCGCTATAAGCATATCCTATTCTATAATTCCACAATGAATCCTCTTTTCCCTCTTCTTCAATAGAAAAAAGTATTTCTAAAGCCTTGTCATAATTTCCTAAATTATTTTCTGCTCTTCCCCATTCTGATATAATTTCAAAATCTCTGTCTTTTTCTTTTGTTGCAAGAACTATATCTACAATTTCCTGATATTTTTCTTCATCATTAAGAAGTGCTATTTTCTCTTTTAATTCTTTACTCATTTAAATCCTCCTTGAATGAATTGTATTCAGTATATTTATTTTACCATAAACTATCCTTTATATACAATCAACTATACTTTTCATTATGTCAATTTTCAGGTGCAGATATATTTTTTTATTTCTATTCTTTATTGAGTTCTTTAAATCCTTCTCCTAAAACTTCTGATACATCAGTTATAGTGAGAAAAGCTTCAGGATCAGTATCTCTCACTATTCTTTTCAATTTTACTATTTGAAATTTGCTTACAACACAATATATTATATCAAAAGAATCTCTTGTAAATCCTCCAGAGCCATCTAATATAGTTACTCCTCTTCCTGTTTCATCCATAAGTTTGACTCTTAATTCTTCTGCTTTTCTGGAAATTATAGTTACTGCTTTTGCTTTATCAAGTCCTTCTTGTAAAAAGTCTATAGTTTTAGTCAATACCATGGCAGCTATCATAGTATACATAAATATTTCTTTTCCAAATAAAAATGCTACTGCTGAAAGTACTACTACATCCAATATAAACATAGCTCTTCCAACTGGTATTCCTCTATATTTTGTCATTATCCTAGCTATAATATCAGTTCCGCCAGTAGAACCACCAGACATGAATATTATTCCTAATCCAATTCCGCCTATAAAACCTCCATAAAGAGAAGCTAAGAGTACATCATCTGTAGCACCGTTTAATCCTGAGGTAAAATCTAATGCAAAGGACATCATAGCTGTTCCATAAAGAGTTTTTACTATAAAATCTTTTCCCAGCATCTTCCATCCAATTATTAATAATGGAATATTTATTATAAAATAAGTTGTTCCCACTGGAGTTTTAAAAAGATAGAAAATAATAAGAGCTATCCCTGTAACTCCTCCTTCAGCTAAATGATTGCTTACATAAAAATAATTTACTGCAAAAGCATATAAAAAGCATCCTAATGTTATAAAAAAATAATCTTTTAAAAATCTTAAAACTTTTTTTTCTATATTACTCACCCCTATTCTAATTTTTTAAATTTACTTCTAGTTTATTATATGGAATTTCTATGTTTTCCTCATTGAAAACCTTAATAATATAAGCCATGAGTTTACTTCTCACACTATAATAATGCTCTCTCTTTGTCCATACTATAAAATAAATATTTACTGAAGAATCTCCATAACTCATTATATTGATAAAACTTTTTCTTTCATTTTCCAATCCTTCAAAAGTTTTACTTATTCTCTCTAAAACTTCAACAGCCCTATTCTGATCACATTCATAAGCTACTGGTACAGTAAGTTTTATTCTTCTGTATTCATTTGCATCATGATTAATTACATTGCTGTTTATCATAACATTATTTGGAATTATTACTCTTTTACTATCCAATGTATTTATATGAGTTGAAAATACATCTATTTTATATACTTCACCAAAAGCTCCATTTACTTCAATATATTCTCCCACAGTAAAAGGCCTTGTAAATAAGATTACCACTCCTCCTGCAAAATTAGAAAGAAATCCTCTGAGTGAAATACCTACTCCAAGACCTACTGCACTTATCATTGTTATGATAGATTGTTCCTTAAATCCAAATACAAGAAGTCCAAACAGAAAAAATATAATATATAATCCTAATTTAATAAAAGATTTGCTGAATTGTTTTGCTCCAGGATCAATTCTATCTTTTGATACCTTCTCGATATACTTCAATATCATTTCAGTAATCTTTTTACCGATATAAATAATAAATAAAAATATAAGTAATTTGATTAAAAAAATCAAAGCATCATTTAAAATAACTTTAAATATTTTTTCACCATCTCTATTTTCTAAAGATGCAATTGTTGCTAAAAAGTTCATTTTAACATCTCCTCACTTTATTTTCCCCGAGATATTAATTTAAACAACTTATTTTTCTTTTATCTTTTCACTCCACAAAGAAGTCAGCATAAGTTTTATACTATAAAAAAAGCCACTTACATTCTCTTTTATATTTCTAAAAAAACTTTTAATTACCTTTTTATTTCCTAATTTATCTATTTTAAATTCTTTTCTGTCTAGTTTTACTAAAGCTTCTCCATTTTTAAAATCAGCAGCTTCTGAATATTTAAACTCTATAACTTTCTCTCCATTTTTATTTATATATCCCCATTTCCCATTAAGTTTAACTGCTGCAAGCTCTTCTGAAAAAAAGTTTACTTCCTCATAAATCATTGGAATCTGAATCTTACCATCAAAATTCAAATAACCATATAAAAATTTTCTGCCATCTTTTTTATAAATTATTATAAGATCTCTTTTAACTTCATCTTTCAATTCACTATACATCTGAGATTCTTTATCTTTATAATTATAGACTCCCATTTCTCCTATCCATCTACCATCCTTAGCCATCATTCCTTCATGATAGTCTATGTCTACAAGATAAATATAATTACTCTTTATAGCTATCAGCATGTTATTTGGTTTAGTAATAAATTTATTATTTGAATCTATTATTCCATATAATCCAATAGAGGCTCGATCCCCATCTACTACTCTGACGATTTTATGATTTTCCAATTTTCTCTTTATAGGGACTTCTTCTACAGTATAATTATTTATTTTGATGAAATCTCCTCCAAAAAGTGTTGCTGATAACATTATCAAGGCAATAAGTAATTTTATCATAACCGTACCCCCTATTTAGAAGTGTTCTACCCTATAATATATTATAACCTTTATTTTTATAAAAAAAAAGAGGCAATTAAAGTTTATTTTTAATCGCCTCGTAAAAATACCAAATTATTAGTCTGGATTTATTACATATTCAGTTAATTCATTCACAAATTTAAGTGTCTTATCATTTTTATCATTTACTGGATTAAACTCAACTATATCAACTGATGTTACAAAATAGTTTTTGAATAAGTATTTAAATGTCTGGAACACTTCATCAGTTGTGAATCCATTTCTTACTGGTGTACTTACTCCTGGAGCCATTTCAGGATTTACTGAATCAACATCAAAACTTATGTGAAGATTGTCAATTTTCAAGTAATCCTTTATCTCTTCAAGAATATTTTCCAATCCCTTTTGAAGAACTTCATCATGATATATAACTTTTACTCCAAGTTGATCTATTATCTCTCTTTCTTTGAAATCCAAATCTCTGGCACCAAGTATTACTACATTTTTACTGTCAATTTTAGCTCCCTCATAGAAACAGTTTACTAGATCTCTGTCTCCTGCTCCCTGCAAAAGTGCAAGAGGCATTCCATGAATATTTCCTGTAATAGTTGATTCATCAGTATTCATATCTCCATGGGCATCTATCCATATTACCCCTATTTCTTTTTCTAATGAAACTCCAGATATGCTTCCAAGTGCTATGGAGTGATCTCCACCTATTACAATTGGTCTATATCCATCTCTAACAGCTTCATTTACAGATGCTGCAAGTTTTTCACAAGTGTTAAGAATAGTGTTTTTATATTTAAGGTTCCATTCATTAAAGTTTTCTTTTTGTTTTTCAACTTCTATGATTTCCATTTCATCAAATGTATCTGGATAGTATTCACAAAGTGTATCAGGTCCAAATTCAATTCCAGCTTTATTTGCTCCAAGATTCATTGGAACACCAAACATCATACTCTTCATTTTTTCTGTATATAAGTAAATAGCGTCTTCTTCTTCAATTACATTGATATTTATAAGTTCAGGATCAGCCATTCCTTGAATATGAAGTTTAGCTTCTTTTAAATCTTTTATATAATCAATTATTTCTTCTGTTATTCTTTCACCAGGAGTGATGATAGGTATTCCAGGTGGATAAGCCATTATCATTTCTCCACAGATTTTTCCAGCACTCTCTTCAAAAAGTATAGTATTCTTATCACTGTAGAAAGCTTCCCTTGGTATCAATACTTGTTCTGGAACAGCTGGCATTTTTATAAAGCTTCTCTTTACTTTTGTAACTTTTCCATAGAATCTTTCACTTATTGATTTTAAAGCAGCTATAAACTTATCTATACTTTCATCTGTATCTCCAATAGTAATAAGTCCTAATACATTATAAAAATCTGAAAGTTCTACTTGTATATTATAATCATCTACTAAAAGAGTTTCTAATTCAAATCCTGTAAGTCCTAATTCCTTTGCAGTAACAGTAACTTTTGTTGGATCAAAAGCAAAAATTCCTTCTCTGCCTACTATTTCATCTCCAAAACAAAACATTCCAGGGATTCTATTAACTTCATTTCTGAATCTTTTAGCTAATTTTATAGTTCTGTCTAAAAGTTCATATCCTTCTGTTGCTATCTGTCTTCTTGCACAATCCAATGAAGCCATTAATGGATAAGAAGGTGATGTTGTATGTAAAAGACTTAATATTTGTTGTACTCTATTTGTATCAATTCTATCAGAATTTACATGTAAAAGTGACATTTGAGTCATTGCACCTATTATTTTATGTGTACTTTGAGTACAAATATCTGCTCCTGCATCTACTGCTGAAAGTGGAAGCTCATCATGAAAATGAAGATGCGGTCCATGTGCTTCATCCACTATAAGAGGAATATCATAACTGTGAACTATATCAGCAATTTTTTTTATATCAGTTGCCACTCCATAATATGTAGGATTTATAATTAATACTGCTTTTATATCTGGATGCTGTTTCAGCATATTTTCTACAGTTTGAGGTCTGACACCATGGGCTATTCCTAACTCCTCATCAACTTCTGGATTCATATAAATAGGTTCAGAACCACTTAATATGATACCAGCAGAAACTGATTTATGTACATTTCTTGGTACTAATATCTTATCTCCAGCTTTCATTACAGACATAATCATTGCTTGAATAGCACCAGAAGTCCCATTTACTGCAAAAAAGCTTTTTTTAACACCATAAGCATCTGCTGCTAATTCCTGAGCTTCTTTTATACAGCTTTTTGGCTGATGTAGTCCATCTACCATTTTAAAAATAGTTACATCTATGGAGAAAGGTCCATTCCCCATGAAATCATAAAATTCTTTGTCTACTCCTTTTCCTCTCTTGTGACCAGGCACATGAAATGGAAGAATATCCCTTCCAACATATTCATCTTTCAACACAGAGAATAGTGGAGTCTTATTTTGGTCTAGCTTTGACATCTTACCTCCTTTAGTAATTTTTTTGTTATGGATATTTATTTTTTTTTATAATATAATGTTGAAAATAACATATTTACATAAAAAGTTAAATACGATGTATTGTAAAGCTTTTTATCTAATTAGTCAATAAAATTTATTTTTTTAGGAGAAAATTATGAAAAATATACTATTACTCATTTCACAAGGTGTTGAAATTCTTGAAGTATCTCCATTTATCGACGTTTTTGGCTGGAATATGGTTGTAGGAAAAAAGGACACTCTTGTTACCACTTGCAGCTTTCATAATATAATCAATTGTACATGGAATATTAGTATTTTACCAGAAATAAATTTAAAAAATACAAAATTAAATTTAGAAATATACGATGCTTTAGTAATTCCTGGTGGATTTGGTAAAGCAGGTTTTTTCAGTGACATGAAAAATGAAGAGTTTCATAATATTATTCAAAATTTTCATAGTCAAAATAAAATAATACTTGGTGTCTGTACTGGAGTTATTCCCTTAGGAGAAAGTGGTATTCTTAAAAATAAAAAAGCTACTACTTATCTTTTAGATAATGATAGATATTTTAAACAACTCTTAAATTTTGGAGCAATTCCTACAAGGGAAGAAATTGTAATTGATGGCAATATCATTACTTCCTCTGCCCCAAAGAATGCTTTAGAAACAGCATTTATTCTCCTTGAAAAATTAACTTCTAAAGAAAATATGGAAAAAGTAAAATATAACATGGGATTTTAATTTCTCCAATACTTTTAAACTACTAAAATATAGAGAGAAATCCTTTAAAATTATTTTATCCTAAAAAATTTTTTTATATATTTTTGGTTTCAATACTATTCTATTCTATATTATTTTATTATTTTAAAAAAAGTTGATGAAATTTATTAGAAATTATGGTATTCTTATTTATATGAAGATTTTTAGAAAAAACTATTTTAAAGAGGTGAATTTTTTATGAAAATTGCTGAAAGCAATGTAGTAACATTAGAATTTAAAGTTTATGATAATGATACAAATGAACTTTTAGAGGATACACAAGAGGTTGGACCATTTTTTTACATCCATGGATTAGGAAATTTTGTTCCAAAAATTGAAGAAACTTTAGAAGGACAAGAAAAAGGATTTAAAACTGTTATGACTCTTACTCCTGAAGAAGGATATGGAGAATATGATGAAGAACTTGTTGAAGAAATGAACAAGGCTGATTTTGAAGAATTTGAAGATATCTATGAAGGACTTGAGTTCATAGCTGATATGGATGATGGAACTGAGCAGCAATATGTTATTACTGCTATTGAAGATGATGTTGTTACTGCTGATGGAAACCATCCATTTGCTGGTAAAAATATCAGATTTGAAGTTGAAGTAACTGGTGTAAGAGAAGCTACTGAAAAAGAATTAGAGCATGGACACCCTCACTTTGAAGGTTTTGAAGATTAATCAATAGCAATATCAACAGGCTGACTAAAAGTGAGATTTTTGCCAGCCTGTTCTTTTGTACTTTAATTTTAAAAATTTGGAGGCGTAATAATTATGAAAATTGCTTTAGGTGCAGACCATGGTGGATTTGAACTAAAAGAAAAAGTAAAAACACATCTTATAGAAAATGGATATGAAGTATTAGACCTTGGAACAAATTCAAATGATTCTGTTGACTATCCTGAATTTGGTCATGCTGTAGGACATGCTGTAGCTGAAAAAAAAGCTGAGTTTGGAATAGTTATCTGTGGAACTGGAATAGGTATCTCTATTGCTGCTAATAAAGTTACTGGTATCAGAGCTGCTCTCTGCACTAACACTACTATGGCAAGACTAACTAGAGAACACAATAATGCTAATATTCTCGCAATGGGTGGCAGAATTGTTGGGGATGTTCTTGCTCTTGAAATGGTAGATGTTTTTCTTGCCACTAAATTCCAAGGTGGAAGGCATGAGAAAAGAATTAATAAAATAGAAACTATCTAAATTTTATTTTATGATAAATTATTTTAAATTTAGGAGATGATTTTATGGCTACTATTTTTACAAAAATAATAAACAGAGAAATTCCAGCAGCTATTGTCTATGAAACAGATAATGTTCTAGCTTTCAAAGATATCAATCCTGCTGCACCTATACATATTTTAGTAGTACCTAAAAAAGAAATTCCTACAGTAAATGATATAACTCCTGAAGATAGAGAGATAATAGGAGATATGTATCTGGCTATCGGCAAGATAGCCAAAGATTTAGGAATAGCTGAGGAAGGTTACAGAGTCATAACTAACTGTAACGAATATGGTGGTCAGGAAGTATTCCATCTGCATTTCCACCTTCTTGGAGGAAAAAAATTAGGTTCTTTAGTTTCTTAAAGTTTAATTTTACTATTAGAATTATTTCATAGAATAGTATTTTTTCTGTGATTTTATTAATGTATATTCTTTTTATTATTTAGGGAGATTTATTCAAATCTCTCTTTTTTATTTTATAAGCTTAATATATTTTTTTCATTTTACACTTTTTTAGAAAAAAATGTTTCATTTTTATAAAATTTTATTTTTATTTTCCATATAAATAACATTATGATTTTTATTTGATATATTTTTTATAAAATTTCCACTTTAGTAATTGACTTTATATATGTTTTGTAGTAATATTGTACAAAAGAATTTTATATTAACCAATACATTCTACAAAGGGGGAAGTTTTTATGGAAACAACTGCAAAAAAAACCAGTATTGCTGCTAAATGTATCAAATTTATTGAAAGAGCTGGTAATAAATTACCTCATCCTTTCATTCTATTTGGAATCTTTATCCTATTCACACTTGTAATTTCTTTTGTTTTATCTAAGTTAGGTTTTGAAGCCAGCTATCTTGATGAAGGTAAAAAAATCGGAGATGCTGCTAAAATGGTCACAGTGAAAGTGGTTAATCTGCTTACTTTTGATAATATGAGAAAACTCATTGTTAACCTGCCTGATACTTATGTTCGATTTCCATCATTAAAAATAGTTTTAATTGTTATGATGGCAATTGGAGTAGTTGAAGAAACTGGATTTTTTAATGTACTTATGAGAAAATATCTTTTAAAAGCTCCTAAGAGTCTTATCACTGCTGTTCTTGTATTTGTATGTGTAAACTCTAATATTATGTCAGGAGCTGGAGTAATTCTTGCTTTTACTATTGGAGGAGTACTTTTTGCCTCTATTGGAAGAAATCCAAAACTTGGTATCATTCTTGGATTTGCTGCCTGTAGTGGCGGATATACTTCAAATATACTTATTTCTGGTACTGATGCTCTGCTTGCTGGTATTACAGAACAGGCTGCTTCAAGTGTAGGAGTAAATATATCTATTACCCCTCTGTGTAATTATTATTTTATGGCTGCTTCTACAATATTTTTAACTTTGACTCTTACATGGGTAACTGAAAAGTTTATGGTAAAAATAACTGGTGGAGAAAATTTTGGATTGGGAAATAGTGAAGCTCTTGAGCAATATAAATTAACTGAAGATGAAGAAAAAGGACTTAAGTATTCATTTTATGGATTTTTATTCTTTATAGTAGTAATGCTTGCTCTTACTCTTCCATCAAATGCCTTCTTCAGAAATGCAAAAGGAACTTTTCTTCCTAATTCCCCTTTGCTTTCTTCCCTTGTTCCAATAATTTTCTTTCTATTCGTTTCAGTAGGAATTGGATTTGGGATTGGAGTGAAAAAAATAACTTCATCAAGAGATGTTCCTAAATTTCTGCAGAAAGGGGTTGCTAAAGCAGTTCCCTTATTAGTTACAATACTAAGTTCTGCTGTATTTATTGAACTTTTAAACAAAAGCAATATTTTCAAAATTATGGCTATAAAAGGTTCTTTTATCTTAAAAAATGCCAATGTAGGACCACTGCCTTTGCTTATATTAGTTGCTCTTATTACTGCTATTATAAATCCTTTTATGGTATCAGGTTCTACAAAATGGGTTCTTCTATCTCCTATGATAGTTCCAATGCTGGCATTTTTAAATATTTCCCCTGCTTTTGCACAACTTGCATTCAGGATTGGGGATTCTGCAACTAATATCATTTCTCCATTAAGGTCTGATATTCCTGTTATTTTAGGATTAATGGCTCAATATGATGAAGAAAGGAGAAAAAGAGGAATTGTGGTTTCTAAGGAGGAAGAAGCAGGATTCGGTACAATTTTCTCTCTTACTCTTCCTTATTCTATTGTTATTTTTGTTACACTTGTTGGATTAATGGTAATATGGTATTTCCTAGAACTTCCTATCGGACCTGGGGAATATTTATTTATAAAATAAAATATTATATTATTGGAGGAGTTTAAATGGAAGATAATAAGATCTTATTAATTAAAAATGCAACTATTCTGGATGTAG
>ERZ773144.1909-NODE-1909-length-17642-cov-3.348610_pt1 | contig 17642 bp, 18 predicted proteins | sample MGYA00580849_ERZ773144 | MGnify/ENA primary metagenome ERZ773144 (study PRJEB29015, sample SAMEA2737861) | human gut metagenome | biome: human gut; feature: human-associated habitat; material: faeces | place: China | collected 2012 ...
ATTTGCACGCCTCTAATCTGATTAAGGGATTGAGAAAGTTTGACCCGGATGCAAAGGTCCGCGGGTGGGGAGGTGATTTGATGCGGGAGGCCGGATGTGAGATTGTTCGTCATTATAAGGACACGGCCATCATGGGTTTCCTGACAGTCTTGAAAAATCTGGACAAGATTAAGGCAAATATCGACGCTTGTCACCAGGATATTCTGGTATGGCAGCCGGATGTTGTGATTCTCGTGGATTACGGTGGTTTTAATCTCCGGGTGGCTAAATTTATCAAGGATGCGAATATTCCCGTGTTCTATTATATTTCCCCGAAAATCTGGGCTTGGAACACGGGACGGGTGAAGAAGATCAAGCGGTTGGTGGATCGTATGTTCGTGATTTTCCCGTTTGAAGTAGACTTTTATGCCCGGTATGATTATTCCGTGCAGTATGCCGGAAATCCGTTGGTGGATGCTATTCACGACCGTCCTTTCAAGAACGAAACATTCAATGAGTTCGTGCAGGTAAATGGCTTGTCCGGTAAACCGATCATCGCTTTGGTGGCGGGCAGTCGTTCGCAGGAATTGAAACACGTGTTGCCGAAGATGCTAACTATGGTAAAACATTTTCCCGATCATGAGTTTGTGATAGCGGGAGCCCCGTCAATGAGTGACGAGGATTATGCACCTTATTTGCAGGACGTGAAGGTTCGGATAATTTACGGGCAGACCTACCGGTTGGTACGACAGGCTCGTGCAGCTTTGGTCACGTCAGGAACGGCCACGCTGGAAACTGCGATTTTGCGGACACCCCAAGTGGTTTGTTACAGTGGGGAAGGGGGGGCGTTGAGTTATTTCCTGTTTAAGACCTTTGTTAAAGTGAAATATATTTCGTTGGTCAACTTGATTGCCGGTCGAGAAGTGGTAACCGAATTATTGATGCAGAAATTGAACGAGAAGAACCTGTTGCGGGAACTCTCGGCAATCCTTCCGGAAGGAGGGAAACGACATCAGATGTTGGACGGATATGATGAGGTGAACGAGAAATTGGGTGATGCCGGAGCATCCGAACGATTTGCCCGAATGATGATTGACGAGTTATCCCGGTTCCGTGGGTGAGTTGAAATCATGAACTCTTTTCGTTTTGTCTGAAAAGGAAACGCTGCCCGTCAAAATACGGTTCGATGAGTTCAAACCGGATGAATTTGGCTAGCGTGTTTTCTGCCTTGGGACGAGATATTTTTGCCATGTGGCAGTACTGGTTCAGGGTGATTGAGTCGTGTGAAGAAAGGTAATCCAGTAACATTTGTTCTGTTTCCGTGTAATGTACGAATACTCCTTTCGGGGTTCCGACTTGTTGCCATACTTTGATATGTACGGGGGTGGCAAGTATGTTTTCATCCCGAACCCGGATGTAGGCCCACCAGCGGTTATCGTGATCCTTGGCACAATAGGGTTTCTGTTCTCCCGGTGGAACAATGACTTCGAGAACAGTACGCCCTTCCACGGTGTGGACGTGCATTTCACAATCTATTTGCGGTTTGCAGTAAAGTTTTGCGGCAGCCTCGATCATGTAAATCTCCTCTTCCGAGCGAACTCCGGCAATCTTGCCGTTATCCTTTACTCCTACGAGCAATCGTCCCCCGTCCGTGTTGGAGAATGCGGAAAGGGATTTAGCGATCTTGCGAGCATCGGAAATCTCGAATTTGAAATCCTGTTGCTGGTGTTCTCCCTCTGCAATTCGAGCGTGTATGTAATCCGCTTTTACCTGAATCATACTTGGTTATTTTTAGGTATGCAAAGATATTGGTTTTAACAAAATGAATATAGGATATTTCAAAAATTCTCTTTATCTTTGTTTCTAGAAAATGAGACATGAATCCATATACATCCGTGAGGGATGTTGGTTTGTGTCTCTTTTTTTATGGGTGTGAGAGTGTCTAATCAAAGTAATTGGTGCATGGGAAGAATAAAAGAAAAAAAGCGAGCGGCATTCTGCTCGTGGACGGCAAGGCAGCGAGTAGGGGACAGGTTCATTTGAATACTTTAGGTATTGATGCGGCAATCAAGGCTTACAGGACGGCAGTTCTTGATAGCGAACGGATGCAGGAAAAGATCCGGGAATTGATCCGTATGGGGGATTTTTGCCGGGAGGTTTGCCGGGATGAGGAGGCTCTTGATGCTTACGAGCGAGCCCTCTCGTGTTGTCGGGAGAACGAGAATAAGCGATCCCCCCGTTTCTGGGAGGTGGCTTGTTATTGTGCGTCCCGTGTGGATGAGTTATCGGCTCATCAGCGAAAAGATTGTTCGACAATGGTCAGTCTGGTTGATTTTTATGCAGATAATTTTGAGGGCGTGTCAAAAGCCTTTTGGCACGCCCTCTAGTTTATAAAGTTTGTAAAGTTGAACCTTTGGTTCTGAAAGTTCATAAAGTCCGTTGAGCCTAGCGGGCATTTTCTCTACGGTAGCTTTGCTACCGATGAACCCGGTCCGAAAGACTTCCGTTACCTTATGAACTTTATAAACCTTATAAACTTTTGATACTTCTTTAAATCAGGTCGTGTGGATTAATTTTCCAAAAAGAATTTCAAATCATCATCCGCAGTCGTGATCCCGGCGATACCGAATTTTTCCACGAGTACTTTCGCCACGTTCGGAGAAAGAAATCCGGGTAAGGTCGGTCCGAGGTGGATGTTCTTCACTCCAAGATAGAGCAGGGCTAACAACACGATGACAGCTTTCTGTTCGTACCAAGCGATGTTGTAAACGATAGGTAATTCATTAATGTCTTTTACCCTGAAAATTTCCTTCAGTTTCAAGGCAATAACCGCCAGCGAGTAGCTATCGTTACATTGTCCGGCATCCAGTACTCTTGGAATACCGTTAATATCCCCAAGGGGTAGTTTGTTGTAACGGTACTTGGCACATCCCGCGGTAAGGATCACCGTGTCTTTCGGGAGTTTCTGGGCGAATTCGGTGTAATATTCCCGGCCTTTCATTCGGCCGTCGCATCCTGCCATAACGAAGAATTTACGGATAGCCCCGGACTTCACGGCTTCCACGACTTTGTCTGCCAGTGCGAACACTTGGTTGTGGGCGAATCCTCCAATGATACTTCCGGTTTCGATGGCCTCCGGTGCCGGGCATCTTTTAGCGTGTTCGATGATTTCACTGAAATCTTTCGGTTGTCCGGGCTTGCGCTCGATATGCTTGAATCCGGGGAAACCTGCCGATCCGGTCGTGTACACCCGGTCCTTGTAATTTGCGTCCGGATGCGGGGGAACGATGCAGTTCGTGGTGAATAGCATCGGGCCGTTGAAATGTTGGAATTCATACACTTGTCTCCACCACGAGTTACCGTAGTTTCCGGCGAAGTGTTTGTATTTCTTGAATGCCGGGTAGTAGTGTGCGGGTAGCATCTCGCTATGGGTGTAGACGTCCACCCCCGTACCTTCCGTCTGTTCCAAAAGTTCGTACAGGTCTCGCAGGTCGTGACCGCTGATTAGGATACCGGGATTTTTCCGCACGCCGATGTCCACTTTCGTGATTTCCGGGTTACCGTAAGTGTCCGTGTTGGCTTTATCAAGCAAGGCCATGGCATCAACGCCATTTTTACCACATTCAAGAACCATCTGCACGAGTTGGTCGGCAGACAGAGGGAGCGTGGTGGCTACTAGTCCCCGGTCAATGAATTCGTAGATGGACGGGTTCTCGTGTCCGAGATTATAGGCGTGTTCCGTGTAAGCAGCCATTCCCTTCATCCCGTAGGTGAGCATCTCTCTCAAAGAACGGATGTCCTCGTTTTCGGTGGAGAGAACTCCCACAAATCCGGCTTTCGATTCCATTTCTTCCAACGTGTTGGCTGTCCAGAAGGCTCCCTCGAACGTGATCTTTTCGGTTTTCCCGCCTTTGTCGAGGAAGGTCTGTTTCAGTTGTTCTCGTAATTTGATAGCCTCTTTGATTTTTTCCACGAAACGTTGCTTGTCGAAGTTCGCGTTCGTGATGGTCATGAACAAGCCATCGAGAATAAAGCGATCTGCCGAGTGGTCAACGGCATCGAGGGCTCGGAGTTGTACCCGGTAGTGGGCGATTCCCTTTAGGATAAATAGTAGTAAGTCCTGTAAATTGGCTACATCCGATGTCTTTCCGCATACGCCGCGGACCGTGCATCCGGTTCCTTTTGCTGTTTCTTGGCATTGATAACAAAACATTTTTTCCATGGTCTAGTGTGTTTGATAAATAATTTCTTTAATTGTTTGTCGCGAATGTACGGGTGCGATAAAACAATAGTTGTAATATAAATTACAAACGTGAATTTAATTTTCAATAATTTATACGAGAGTGAATGAAAAAGGTTAAAAGTAAGATAAGGTGTTAAAGAAGAAAGTGATACATTTGTGTATCATTTAAAAGATAACAGAGCATGGATATAGCACGACTTTTCGGTTGCCCTTTATGCACGGGAATTCCCGAACGGGAGAGGGAGCAGTTTATAGAAGGATTTGATTATAGCGTGAAGAGCTATATGAAAGGGGAAGTGGTTTTCCGGCAGGGAGACGTGTGCAGGTTCCTTTATATCTTGCTGGAAGGGGAAGTCGAGGCGGAAATGACGGATGATTCGGGAGCCATGTTACGAATCGAGACGATCCGGGCGCCGAGAGCGCTTGCCCCGGCGTTCCTTTTTGCCGAGGATAATCATTTTCCGGTGACGGCCACCGTTTCGGAGAAGGCCAACGTGTTTATCGCCACGAAAGAATCCGTGTTCCGTCAGATGGGATGTTATGAAAGTTTCCTGCGTAATTTTCTGTCCGTGAACGCGAACCGGACAACTTTCCTTACCGGGCGTTTGCAGTTCCTGTCATTCAAGACGATCCGGGGAAAATTGATTCATTATATTCTGGAACTGGCCTTCCCCGATAAGAAAAAGGTGTTGTTGGGAAAGTCACAGCAGGAATTGGCCGAATATTTCGGGGTGACCCGTCCGGCATTGGCCAAGGTGTTGTACGAGCTGGCTGACGAGGGGATGATTTCCGTGAATCGCCGGGAAATTATCATTCTGGATCGGGAGAAGATGCGGAGGGCCTTGAGTTAGCCTGTCGTGCTGTCTTGTCGGGTATGAGAGGGAAAGAGTTTGTCAGTTATTGTAAAAGGGGGATATAAAATTAAACATTTTTTCGTCGTTTTCGTTAACACGATAACCGGGCGGATGATCATTCGGACATCTGTTTGGGGGCATATCGTGAACTTAAATTGTGATAAAATGAGTCTTAAAGAACAATACTGGAGATATTCCCTCGTGGCAATTATTCTGTTGCTGGGGATTCTTATATTTTTTCAAATTTTGCCGTTTTTCAGCGGGATTCTGGGTGCCATGACGATTTATATCCTTCTGCGTAACCAGATGTTGTATTTGACGGAAAGGAAACGGATGAAACGTAGTATCATGGCTATTCTTCTGTTATGCGAGACGATTCTTTGTTTTCTTATCCCCCTATCGATTGTCGTGTGGGTATTCGTGAACAAGTTACAGGCCATAAACCTGGATCCGCACAGCTTGATTGCCCCGGTGGAACATGTGGCTGAGCTGATCCGGGAAAAAGTAGGGTATGATCTTTTGAGCAAAGGGAATATAGATACGATATTGGCTGCCTTGCCGAAAGTCGGTCAGTTGCTGATGGGGAGTATCAGTAGTTTTGCCATTAACGTGGTGGTGTTGCTTTTCGTACTTTATTTCATGTTGATTGGGGGGCGGGATATGGAGGAGTACGTGAGCGAGATCCTGCCGTTTAATCAACGGAATAAAAAGAATATATTACACGAGTTCAACATGATCGTGAAGTCGAATGCGATCGGGATTCCTTTGCTTGCCGTGATTCAAGGGGCCATTGCCATGCTGGGATATTTTGTATTCGGGGCTCCGAGTCCCGTGTTGTGGGGATTCTTGTCCTGTTTTGCCACGATTATCCCGATTGTCGGGGCGGCGTTGATCTGGGCCCCGCTGGCGCTGTACATGGGAATGACGGGGCATTGGGGGATGGCGATCGGGTTGGCGGTCTACGCTCTGGTCGTGATCTCGAATGTCGATAACCTGGTTCGGTTCATGTTGCAGAAGAAGATGGCGGACACTCACCCGTTGATTACGATTTTCGGGGTGGTCATCGGGCTTTCCTTGTTTGGCTTCATGGGGGTGATCTTCGGACCTTTGCTCCTGTCAATCTTTGTCTTTTGCGTGAACATTTTTAAAGTGGAATACTTGGAAGGGGAGGGACGGACGAGACCCAAGATATACAAGCCTTGATTCGTTTGGTTTACAGATGGTAATGAATGGGTTGTGCTACCCTTTTTTCGGGGTGTTACTATCACAAGCTCGTTTCTACTCTCAACTAATAGCGTTACCCCGTCATTCCGCAGTGGGGGAATGGCGGGAGTGAAAGGGAGATGCAATACCCAAGAGATAGTATAACCTTATGATTACCTTGGCTTTGGTCTGATAATGGTTGATTTTTTCGAGATAGTTCTTAGATAGTTCATTTAGACCATCGTGCATTCATCGAGCATTCTTCTTGCATTTATCTTCGATAACAATGGGTGTTGGGTGTTCTCTGTTTACTTCCGGAATGTTATTTCGTGATTGCGGGGATTAGGGAGGATGTTTAGGGAAAGTTCGGGAATCACGGGGAAGCGTAAACCGTAATTTAGGTATGAATACCAGTAATTCGTGTACACGCGGGTTGGGAGTATTTGCTTATTTTTGCGATAAATTTAATTTTGAGTTGTATTTATGAGATTAATAAAAAGTTCAAGAAAGCGTATGGTACTATGGATTATTCTGTCGATCGTGGTGGTTATGGCCATTGTCGGGATTGTTTTCGTGAATCAGCCAAGTTTCGGGAGAATTCCCCGGGGAGAACGGCTGGCAAGGATTGAACGTTCGCCGAATTACCGGGACGGGGCTTTCCGCAATATACATGAAACTCCTTTAATGACCTCGGACAAGGGGCGTTTACAGGGATTACTGGATTTCGTTTTTAAGGATAAGACCGGACTGCAACCGGACACGGCGTTGACCGTGGTGAAAACGGATTTACGGCAGATCAACCCGGAAGAGGACGTGCTGGTGTGGTTCGGACATTCATCTTATCTGGTTCAAGTGGATGGAAAACGGGTACTCGTGGACCCGGTGTTCTGCATGGCTTCCCCGGTTTCTTTTATTAACAAGCCGTTCAAGGGAACGGACGTTTATCATCCGGAGGATATGCCGGATATTGATTACCTTGTTATTTCCCATGATCATTGGGATCACCTGGATTATCATACCGTGCGGGCGTTGAAAGACCGGATCGGGAAGGTGATTTGCGGTTTGGGTGTCGGCGAGCATTTCGAGTACTGGGGGTTCGACAAGGAGCGTATTATCGAGTTGGATTGGGAGGAAGAGGTTCGTTTGGATTCCGGTTTTGTCATGCATTGTTTGCCGGCCCGGCATTTTTCGGGGCGGGGACTTTCCGCCAATAAAACGCTGTGGGCCTCGTTCTTGCTTGAAACTCCTTCCCGGAAGATATATTTGGCAGGAGATGGTGGTTACGACACACATTTTGCCCGGATCGGGGATTGTTTTCCGGGTATAGATTTGGCCATTCTTGAAAACGGACAGTATAACGAGGGATGGAAGTATATCCACTTGATGCCTGATTACTTGACCCGGGCAGCCTTGGACCTGAAAGCGAAGAAGGTGATGACCGTGCATCATTCCAAGTATGCGCTGGCCCATCATCATTGGGATGAGCCGTTACGGAACGAGATGAACATGGCAAAGAACGACTCGTTACACGTGTTGATTCCTGTCATTGGCGAGGTCGTGAGGTGGGGAGAGTAGTTCTTGGGAAATGGTTCGTTTTGTAAACCAAATGATTTAGTGAATTTTATTCCTTCGCCTGGATATTATTTTTTATTTTTGCTTGTAAATATATTGGAGGATGGTATTATGATAAAACAGGATTATCTCGTGCGCATGATTCAAGAAATTATTTCTGCAATTGCTAGGGCTATATTGAACAAGAAGAAGATTCGTCAGCAGGATCGGGACGAGTATGACTTGTTGACGCAGCAAATGTTGGGATTTCCCGTGAAGGAGCTGGCGACGATGGATGTGCAGGAACTGATTGACCGGTATGCCAACGAGGAAGACAGGATTGGTAAGATTGAACTTGCGTCCGTGTACCTGTTGAGATTTTCGGAGGAAGTGGAGGATGATATTTTGTTGAAGTCGAAATTGCGTCAGGATGGGATTCGTTTGCTTAAATATGTTCAGCAGGAAGATACAAACTTTTCAATACAACGGGATTGTCTGATCCGGATGCTGGAAACGAATCAGTAAAATTTGGGGTGTCGTTTGGGGGAATGTTTGCCGTGTTATTGTAATTATTGTAGCATTGTTAAATCTACTTTGTAATGTGTGGGGGCAACGTTGTTTTTTTCTAGGAACATGACCATATAAATCGGGGCATAAATGATCTTACCATTGATCCTGAGATTGTCGTTATTGAAAACCACAGCTTCAGGAAGTTCATATTCATCGCAATCCATTATATTGGATAAGGCGCGATGCGTGTCGTAGTCTTTTCCGGATTTTACCTCTATAGGTAGAACTTTGCCATCAAGTTCAATGATAAAGTCCAGCTCGCCGCGTTTCTTGTTATTATAATAGTATGGCTCTAGGGCGTGTGCTACCAATTCTTGTGCTACCGCGTTTTCGTATATAGAACCGAAATTGATGTCTTTATCGCCCTTTATTATGCGTAGTTGAATACCTTCGGCATATTGTGCGGCGAGTAGTCCCACGTCGTTTTGGAAAAGTTTGAACAGATTTCGTGAACGAGCGAGTAATAATGGCATTTTAGGTTCTTCTACATTGTAAACGGGTAATGCAACTCCTGCATTCTTTAACCACAGGAAACTGTTTTGATAACGTTCGAACTTCGCATTTTCATTTAGTTTTTTTAGAATAAACCGCTTGTTTTTTGCGTTGAGCTCGGGTGGAATAAGATTAAAAATCTCTTCTATGTAGAGTTTGTCATCGGGATCATACTGGGTGATATCGCGTCTGTATAAACGAATTATATCCTGCTGAATCGCCATAACTTCTTGTAAATTATTACTCTCGATGTATTTGCTCACGGCAGCTGGCATCCCGCCTACAATGAGGTATAGGCGGAATAATTCCATTATTTTGGAATGGATAAATTCATCAACAGGAGTACGGTCTTTCCATGCATCGCGTAAAGCCGTGATCACGTTGTCGTTGATGCCTATGCATGAAATGAACTCTTCGAAATCGAGCGGGTACATATCTTTGATACCCATGTAGCCAACAGGTTCCGAGCGTAAATCCTTTAATTCTACTCCTAGCAATGAACCGCTTAATATATAGCGGTACGAGCCTTCATCGACTAAGAATTTAATAGCCGTTACAATTTCCGGATATTTCTGTACTTCGTCAAAAAAAATGAGAGTTTCGCCTTTGATCAGGGGAACGGTTGTCATTGCGGACAAGCGAAATAATATATCGGTACTATTTTTTGCACCTTTGAAAACATCAATAGCCTCAGGATTATCAATAAAATTTATTTCTACGAAGCTTTTGAACGACTTACCGAATTTGCGGATGGAGTAAGTTTTGCCAATCTGTCTAGCTCCGGTGATAAGGAGGGCATTACGGGTAGTTTTGTAATAGTTCTGTATATAATTGTCAATCTTCCTTTTGAGCATGGCGTTTCCTTTTTTATGATAGAAAATGATGTCAATATTTCCACTTTTCTAATACAAATATGGTTTTTATTTGCCGTTTTTCCAATAGTTTTGTGGTATATTTTTGCCGTTTTTCTAATAATATGTATTATGGATTGTAACAGAGTTGTTTAGTGGGTACCGGATTTTACATTAATGGGAAAGAGTTTGGGAATATCGGAATAATGTTCTACTTTTATAACTTGTCATTTGGCTTGATTGTATAGAAAAGGTCGTGGTTGAAGGAAAGTACGAAAATAAAAAGTAGAAGAAATGATACAAATTCAACATTATGAATCTCCCTGTGGAGAGCTGATTCTTGGCTCTTTCGAGGGTAAACTTTGTTTGTGTGACTGGATGTTTGAAAAACGCAGGGCATCTATTGATAAACGGATTCAGAAAGCGCTAGGGGCCGATTACGAAGAGGGTGTTTCTGACGTGATCCGGGAAACAATCATCCAGCTTGACGAATATTTTGCTCGCCAGAGGAGAACGTTTGACATTCCGCTGGTTTTTACGGGAACGGATTTCCAGAATTCGGTGTGGCAGGAGTTGATGAATATTCCTTACGGGAAAACGTTGTCTTATGGAGAATTGGCGAAAAAACTGGGAAACCCGAAAGCTGTTCGTGCCGTGGCTGCAGCTAATGGTGCGAATCCTATTTCGATTTTTGTTCCTTGTCATCGGGTGATTGGGGGTAACCATAAATTGGTCGGTTACGGGGGAGGCTTGGAGGCTAAAAAGGGTTTGCTAGATCTAGAGATGGGGGTGAAAAGTTTATTGAATGGTATGCGGTAAAATTGTGCATGATAGCTATATTTGTGAAAATGAAGCTAGGGTCATGGAAAATATCATCGTAGAAAAAGTCTGGTTGACCGATACAGAGGTATGGATACGTATCACTGACGGTAGGGAAGCATGTGAAAGGTTTGCCGACTATCAAAGATTGAAGTTTGCAACTCCAAAACAACGTGAAAATTTTCAAGTGGGTGATTTTGGTATTCGCTGGGAAGAACTAGATGAGGATTTAAGTTTTGAGGGATTTTTCCTTGAGAAAAAATCTAATCCTTTATATGATTTGTTTATAGCTCACCCGGAGTTGAATGCTGCAGCTATAGCACGTCGTTTGGGTATGTCTCAAAGTTTATTTGCACAATATGTAAGTGGCACGAAGAAACCCTCTAAAAAGCGTTTGGAAGAAATTGTAGAAACAATACGTGCAATAGGACGTGAATTAATATCTATATCGGCATGAACTATGAACTTTTATTTTTAGGTGAAAATTATCTCTAAAATAAACGTTGCAAACGTTGCTTTTATTTAGTCTTAAAATCAGAAAATGTATTGAAAAACAAAAAAGTATTCGAGAGAGTATCTTACCCGGTTCGTTATGCCGTGATGATATGGTTTACCGGGATCGTGCGATACTTCACCGAACACGCTATTTACCGGGTGTTATTTTCCGGTACCGAGGAGCAAAATGAAAAAATTAACCTTGGTATGACTGAAACGATCATGTCCCTTTCGCTTGTTGGTTTCGGTACGACCGCCGAAATGGAGCGGGTATCGGTTGTCGATTATTTCGATATGCAGGTGAAGGCGTTGAAAAAAATGATCTCGGATACCCGAGGAGGAGGGGCAACACTGGATGATATGTTCGTAAACAGACTATAATATGAAAGAGAAAATTGATGCGTTGAAAGAGACTTTTTTTATTACTGCCGGAATGGGCGGATCGCTATAATTATTTTGTTGAGCTGGGGGAATCTTTACCTGCAATGCCCGTGGCATTTCAAGTACCGGAGAACCGGATTGCTTGCAATTCGATGTTGTATTTCTACGTGTGCCATACTAAGACCTTTGCTATATATTTGCTTCTGCCAATGCCGTGATACTTGCTGGGTTGGCCGCTATGCTTTTTAACCTCTGCAACGGGGTATCATGGAAGGACATCCGGGATAATATGCCGTATCTACTTGCTACCTTAAAAGAATTGGGGTTGATTGATAATCTCACGCTGTCGAGGCGTGTGGCACTATTGACAATGGTTGAGAAAATAACGAATTCATAAAAAATGATTCAACGAATATTTTGTAATAAACAAATGTTTATCTATATTTGTAGTGTAAAAGTTTCTTTGAAATGTTTTCCTATGAAGAGCTAAAGGCTCGGATAGAACATGAGAAAAATAGTCTTAGGTTCTATGTCCTTTACTGGCATATTTTGAAAAAAGATATGTCGGAAGAGGAACTGGAGAGAATGATTGACTTTCATTTAGATCGTTTGATCGAACTACTTCGGTTGAAAGGTTGACAGGAAGCTCTCGAAAGAGGGCTTCCCAAAGAAACTTTACAATTTTAAATATTTTAGATATGGCAAGTTACAAAGAATTAAACGAGGAATTGGAACAAATGAAAGCGGAATTCTTGACTCTTCATTCCGAGGAAGAAGAGCGGGAATTTGGTGAGAAGATGGAACGATTTGTAGCTTCCAAAAGCCCGGAAGATCGTAAAATTCTCGCTCAAGCGTTTGTGAATGGTGCGAAGGAATCTTGTGAACGTGCGGAGAAATTATACGATGAAACGTTACGTGTTTATCTGGAAGGGATATATGAATCAATTTCGTGGTCTTATGTTGCTCGACACTATTTTGGAAAGAGTCGATCATGGTTGTGTCAGCGTATAAATGGGTTGAAGATTAGAAATAAAGAAGTACAATTTACCGAGAATGAAAAGAAGATATTATTAGATGCGTTACTTGATTTAAGTAATAACATTAAACGTACAGCTCTTGTTATAGGGCATCTCTGAAACTTTTACAACTTTAGAGGAAACCCGCCACGAGAATGGCGGGTTTTTTAATAGTAAAATTGCTACGATTTGTTTTGTGGATAATAGTAATTTTACTATCGAAAATATTCCAGTAGAGGCTTATGATTATGTAGTAAATGGTAAAAGTGCTATCGAGTGGATTATGGAACGTTATGCCATCACTACTCATAAGGATAGCAGCATTACTAATGATCCTAACTGTTGGGCTGTAAAGCATAATAATCCTCGCTATATACTAGATTTTTGCTAAGTGTGATTTACTTAAGTATGGAAACCGTAGAGATTGTGAATAAATTACCGAAACTAATCTTTTAATTGTCAGAATGAAGAGTTTACAATGATAAATTATGACAAAATAAGGGAATGTAGGGTTAAAATGGCAATGAATGCCGATGGTGGATTTCGATTGTCTGTTTTTGCTATAAATGAATTATTAGGAAAGCAACAATATATTACAGAAGAAGCTATACGTGAAGGTTTTGATTTCGCAAAAGCGAAACAGGAAAAGGAAATAGAGGAAAGTGACTTTACTACGAATGAAGAGAAAGAAGTTGAAAAGAAACAGAGAGAGTTATTTCTTAAACTTTTGGAAGAGCAAGTTAAGCTATATCTTAAAAGTCAGCACAGATTACTGTGACGTACTAGATAAAGAAAAGAATTATATAAATCTAAGTTTGTTTTTTTATTAGTCTTAAAATCAGAAAATGTATTGAAAAACAAAAAAGTATTTATATATTTGCAGATATGATACTAAATAGGTAGGAGAGCCTATCTTGAAAATATTGTGAGTTTATTCTAATCTTAAAACAGAAAATCGCCAATTTGAAGAAACAAGATTAGACATGAGATTCACGCTGGTTAAGCGTGGGTTGTTGTCTGTCTGTTTCTAGGCGTTTGGCGATGCCTCTGTTTTAGATAGAATTTACAATCCTCGCTTTTTTATTTGTGCTAATTGAGAAATTATTTTATGATATACAATAACGACCTAAATGAAGATATGAAACAAAAAAATGAATTTATTCAACGTCAACTAACTCTTTTAATTTGACTTTAAGTCCTCGGCTTATTTTATAGAGAGTACGTATTGTTGGATTAGTATTACCAGATTCAAGTCTAGCAATATTAGCATTATCCATATTGGAAGCTGCTGCAAGTTCATCCAATGTCATAGGTTTAGAAAGCCTTATTTCTTTTATTCTTTTACCAATTTTTAAAATTAAGTCTCTATCGTCCATTTTATTCTATCATAAATGATAAAAACAAAGGAAAGGATATAAAACGATTAATTATCTATCATATATGATAGAGAAAATAAAAGTGATTTACCAGATTAATGATTAAACTAGAAACAAACAAAATGAAAGAACCCCAAGAATTTATTCCCGATGAAGATCTGAAAAGATTCTTCCTAACTGGAACTCTATTTCTCAATCTATCAGAAGAGCTAGAACAACAAGAGTATAACAGGTTACGCATGTTGTACAAGCTACACAAAAGTATACACGACCTATTGTTTCATCTTTATCAATGTAATTTGAACACGCATTGTTTAGACGTTTGTGAAGTGTTCGGGTTCTATTTCGTTGAAAAAGAAGGGGCAAAGAAAAAGAAACACTACATGAGCGCACGCTTGTACAACTACATTCGTTTCGTACAGCAAATTATGAAATCAAAAAGCATGATTGCTGATTATTTATTATATAGTGCCGGGCAATTAGATGAATTGGAGCGAATTGCTAGTATTTATTATCAAAAGGATATAGGGAAAGAAATAACAAGAGAGGAAATTTTTCAACGAAAGGGACAGGAGAAAAAATAAAACAGGGGGATATTCGCTGACTAGGAACCTTTGAATATCACCCCCTTGTATTAATCAATTATATAAATTAACTAATGATCAAAGTTATGAAAAAAACTTCTGACAGGAAAGCTTTTAAACGAAAGTTACAATCGAGAAAATTAACCGTGATCGTGATTATCCGTTTCGTCATGATCTTGCTTGCTGGTTATCCTTTACTGGTAAGTGCGGGAGGGGGAAACGCACTCCGGGACGGAGGTTACCGGGTAAAAGGAAAAGTGGTCGATCGGAAAGGTGAACCTTTGCCCGGGGTAACGATCCGATTGGATAGTACCACGGTGGGGAGCGTGACGGGACAGGACGGGACGTTCGTTCTCTTGTTGCCGGAGAGGGAAGGCGTGCTTGTTTTTTCGTTTATCGGTTACGAAACGGCACGGGTGAGATACAACGGGGAAACGGCCCCTTTACTCGTGATGTTGAAAGAAAAAGTTGCGGCTCTGGATGAGGTGACCGTGGTTGCCTACGGCACGCAGAACAAGCGAGAGGTCGTGGGGGCCATGTCCACGGTAAAGGGGGAGGACCTTGAGGATATTCCCTCTCCCTCGCTGGCTAACTTGTTACAAGGACGGGTGGCAGGTATGAACGTGCTGAACACGACGGGGGCTCCCGGCGGCGGCGGAGTTTCCGTGATTATACGAGGGTTTAACAGCTTGTCGATAGAATCATCTCGACGGGGATCGGAACCCTTGTGGGTGATAGACGGGGTGCCCATGTTATCGTTCACCTCTCCCGTGACGGGAACGAACACGCTGGCAGAGATTGACCCGAATGATATTGAAAGCGTGCAAGTGTTGAAAGACGCTGCCTCTGCCGCTATCTACGGTTCACGGGCGGCCAACGGGGTGATTCTCGTGACGACGAAAAAGGGACGCTTGAACCAGCGAGCCAAGGTGAGCGTGAATGTATCGAGGACTTTCATTTTTGACCCGGCGTTACCTGACATCACTGGAGGACACCGGGAACGCCTGCACCGCCTGGAGGCTTTGCGTGATTACCAGCAAGCGGCCTATAACGGGGAGACGAACACGTACGAGTACGTGGCGGGGTACAAGGATTCTTACTTGAATCGCTTACAGTATGATTACTTCTGGAATATGGGTGACGGGGCGAATGTTGCTCCTTATCAAGACAGCTTGAATAAATTCTATAATAATTCAACGAACTTGTTTGATTATTATTTTCGCACAGCAAGGGTGACGGATGCCAGTTTGCAGTTGAGCGGGGGAAATGCCGGGATCACGTATAACGTGGGAATCGGGTATTATGACGAATCGGGTGTGTTGAGAAACACGGGATTCGGGAGGGTGAAAATTTTGGGAAATTTCTGCATGATGCCATTCCCCAAATTAGAAACTAATATGCGTTTTTATCTTGCCCGTGCGGAACGTAAAAGATCATCACGGGAGATAAACAGGTACGGGTTCACGTCGGGAACGGAACTGGAACAGGTGCCGGAGGAGTTGCTGAACACGTCAACCGTGCTGCCGGGACCGGGAAATGCCGCTTTCGACGAGCTGGTCAAACGCTTTGAAACAATTAAAGAGAAGAATGAATCGTATCGTTTGCGGGTGGCTTTCGACGTGAGTTACGAGTTCGTGAAAGGCTTGACTTTCAAATCGTCGTTGTCCGCGGATTATTCCCAGCAAAACCAGCAATTGTTCATGCCCTCGGAAGTCGATGAATACAAGGAAACTTACTCAAGTGGTCAAATCTCTCGTAACTTGATGTTGTTGAACGAGAATTTGTTGACCTATAAGCACACCTTTGCCGAGGCGCATACCGTGGACGTGCTAGCCGGACTCTCGTTCCAAACGGACGAGATGTATCTGAATTCCGGCTGGGGACGAGGGGCTCCTTCTAACTTGATTCACTACGTGAGTTGGGAAGGGAACGTGTACGACACGAAAGATAACCGTTCCCTGAAGGATTTTACTTCCGACAAGGAGAAGAGTACGATGGTCGGTGTGTTCGGTCGGGTGAATTACAATTACTTGCAGAAATATCTCGTGTCGATAACTTTGCGAAGGGATGCCAGTTCAAAATTCGGGGAAAAAGTTCGCTGGGGAACTTTCCCATCGTATGCGATTGGTTATGCTTTCTCGGAAGAGTCGTTCATGGCATGGGCTAAAAGGGTACTGGATTACGGGAAAATACGGGTGAGTTTCGGGAAATCGGGCAGGCAGTTTGACCAACCGTACGTGGCGTACGGGGTGCTTGGGGCGAGCAAGCCGTTTCTGGGTAATCCGACAGTGGAGCCGGAACTAGGTTTCGGGTTGATAAACCGGGAACTGACATGGGAAGAAACCCGCCAGTGGGATGTTGGGATGGATATGGACTTGTTGAATTATCGTCTTGGTGTGGTGGTGGATTATTATCGCCGTTATACCGATAAATTGCTTTATCCTGTACGTTTACCGGGCACGCATAACGGGTACTCGGCTCAATGGCAGAATGCTTACGGGATTTTGAATGAAGGCGTGGAAGTCATGGTGAAATGGGATATTACGCAAGAACGGGAGGTGAAATGGGATATGACCTTTAATATTGCCCGAAACTGGAACAGGTTGAAAAAGAGTCAGGATGGGAAAGATTTTTCGTCTAACGCGGGTTTGAATAACATGAACGTGATCGGGAAACCGCTGAACGGGATTTACGCTTTCAGGACAGCGGGATATTATAATTCGATGGATGAAGTGCCTTGTTATTATATTGACGGGAAATACACCCCATTGAGAACACTTAAAACACAGTTTTACAGGCCGGGAGATCGGGTTATCGTGGATGCGGACGGGAATGGCCGGATAGAGGCAAATTCGACGGAAGAGGATCGTGAGTACGTGGGGGCTCCCTTGCCATTGGCTAGTGGGGGAATCACGACATCTTTGGAATGGATGGGATTTGACTTGAATATGTTGTTTAATTACGTGTTGGGACGTCATATTCTGAATGCCGGACGGGGTGCCTCGGTGGGGACCGTGGCGGGAATGATCGTGGAGGATATCACGAAACCCGTGTTCGAGGATTTGGGAAAGGTTACTTTTTGGCAGAAACCGGGAGATCGTACTGATTACCCGAAGAACAGGCTAGAGGCAGGATTATATAATTTTAGCACGAATATTTACGCGAACGTGCAGAATTAAAAGCGACTGTTTAAACAGCGGTGAATTTACTTTCGCCGCTGTTTTTTTA
>ERZ773144.1910-NODE-1910-length-17634-cov-6.627055_pt1 | contig 17634 bp, 19 predicted proteins | sample MGYA00580849_ERZ773144 | MGnify/ENA primary metagenome ERZ773144 (study PRJEB29015, sample SAMEA2737861) | human gut metagenome | biome: human gut; feature: human-associated habitat; material: faeces | place: China | collected 2012 ...
AGAGGCTGCACAAATTAGTTTATCAATCACTAATTTGCAACAGCCCCTTTTTTTAATTTATCCTCTCACATACTCCTCTAATCTATCCACTGCATCTGCCAATTTATCTTTTGTAATATTTACAGCTGCTACCTTTACATCATTTACTTCAGAAGCTTTCTGTAACACCCCTTCCATCTCTTCTCTTGTTACTCCAAAATCTTTATAAGATGTAGGAAGTCTTATTTCTTTATAAAAAGGAAGAAGCTTATCTATTTCTTTAGTATTGTTATCCAACATTAGCTGCACCAATACTCCATATGATACAATCTCCCCATGAAGATGATTATGCTCTACCTTTGACATATTAGAGAATCCATAACACATTGCATGAGCCACACAGCTGTTATAGTCATTAATAACATGATTAGACACAAGTCCTGTATTTACAATAATAGACAGAACAATTTCTTCAAGATCATCAGATGCCCTATTTTCTTTACAATCTGCCAACGCTTTTGAGCCATACTCCACTAAATGTTCCTGGCAAAGTTTAGACAATGTCACTCCTAAAGCATTAGGATGATTCAATTTTCTTCTTCTTGATGAAAATTCAGGTTCATAACCCTTAGCAAGAGTATCTCCAATTCCAGCCCACAAATATTTATCAGGTGCTTCTGCTATAATTTTTGTATTGATGAAAGTATGCTCAGCTGGAGCACTTCTCCAGTACAATCCTTCAAATACTCCATCTACAGTATAGATAGCACAGACTGATGTAACAGCTGCACAAGTAGATGAGATAGTAGGAAATACAAATAGAGGTTTATTCAAATCTCCAGTAAGAACTTTACATGTATCTATTGCTTTTCCTCCACCAAAAGCAAAGACCATATCTGCCTCATGAACAGATTTCATCTCTTTTAATTTTTCCACATTGGCATAAGCTGCTTCTCCTCCATACCACAAAGTATCTACCACTTCTAAATTACTTCTATTTAACATATTTTTTACTAAATCTCCTGCTTTTTCTAAAGCTGTTCTCCCTCCAATAAATACAACTTTTTTTCCATAGTTAGAACAAATTTTCACAATTTCATTATATGCTGAATCTCCAACAGTATAATTGGGTAAAAATACACTTCTATTTGACATTTTTGTTATCTCCTTTTATTATTTGTTCATCATGCTGATATTTGCTGCTGATTTAACTCTCTTCTTAAAGAAATTAAATGATAGATTTCCTGAAAATGCATTAGCTAACAGAGAGCCTGAAACTTGATGTACTACAGTAGCTACTGCTGCTGGCAATGCACATAAAGGATTGGAAAACTGTGCTGCTAATCCTACTGCTAATCCTGAATTTTGCAATCCAACTTCAATAGAAAGTGCTTTTTTCTTAAAATCGTTCATTTTTGTAAATATTCCAATAATATATCCTAAAAGAAATCCAAACCAGTTATGAAGGCATACAGCCATAATAAGCACAGCTCCAGAATTAATAAGATTCATTTTATTAGGTGCAACACATAATCCCATAATCATTAAAATACATACAATTGGAATAATTACCAAGACTTTTGATACTTTATGTATTTTTTCTCCAAATGATTTATGTACTGCCATTCCTAGAAATATAGGAACAATGACAACTTTTACAATATCAAGAAGCATTGCATACATATTAATCTCTACCCATTCTCCAGCTAACAAATATGTTAAAGCTGGTGTTAAAAGAGGAGCTACTAATGTAGATACAGTAGTCATTCCAATTGAAAGAGCTACATCTCCTTTTGCCAGATAAGTCATAACATTACTTGCAGTTCCTCCTGGACAAGTCCCTAAAAGAACTAATCCCACTGCTAATTCAGGAGGAAGCCTTAATGTTTTTGCTAGAAAATAGGCCATTAGAGGCATTACAGTGAACTGTGCAAGACATCCAATAAATACATCTTTAGGTCTTGTTACAATCACTTTAAAATCTTTTTCATTAAGAGTAAGTCCCATAACAAACATAATAGAACCAAGCCCTAATGTTACCATAGATTGACCCAAAACTCTTGTTCTTCCCAAAGTGATAAATACCTGTGGCAATACCATAGCTACTGCTACCATAAGTAAAACTAAAACAATAAAATATTTCCCTAAAAAGTCACTCAATTTATTTAATAATTTCATTTTATATCTCCTTATTCATCTCTCTATCAAAATTTACTTTCAAATGCCATTACCATCTTGTCAGTTTTTAATCTTCTTATCCGATCTGTTATGTACTTTTTCATTTTCTTTCCCCTTCCATATTTTTCAAAATTTTTGTAAAAAAAAACAGCCCTGTCAGGCTGTTAAACTTGCATTTTAAATTTATTTAGTCAGATTCACTATTTCATCCTAAATATCTTAAATTCAGTCTATTTTCCCTAACATAATCTTTTGCATATAAAAATTTATTGCTTATAATGACTATTATAACCAATATTATACATATGCTTATTATTATGTTAGCTGCTGAATACATATCTGAACTCCTTTTCTCAATTTTTTATTTTTTTTATAATACTCCTTTTTTTAAAAAAATACAAGTGTTTTTTTGAAAAAAATAAAAATAAATTTTTATTTTTATTTTAATGTCCTCTTTATTTTTAATTTTTTAATAAAATTTAAATCTTTTATTTTTATTTATCATACTAAAAAATATTTTCAAAGCAAAATTATTTTGAATATCAAATTTTTATTGACACAAAATAATTATATTGATATAATCCAATCATAAAAAGCTTATAAAAAAATTTATATTAAGATATAGAAATAATATATCTTAATATAATTCTGTTTCTTTTTGAAGTAATATTTCAACTAAAATTAAAGAGAATTTTCTGCATGATACTTTTGGAAATTCTATAGAATTAAAAAAATACAATAGAGTTGTAATTATAGATTTAGCTGTAGCTGAAACTATATTTATGCTCAATGGAGAAGAATGTATAGCTGGAATTGTAAAAAATTCTCAAAGTAAAGTGTGGCCATATGAGAAAACAGAAAAACTTATTTCTGTTGGTACCCCACATAAGCCTTCATTTGAAAAAATTATATCTTTAGAACCAGATTTGGTAATATTAACTGAAGATTCTGTACTAGCATCCTCATTAAAAGAATTAAATATTCCGTTTATCTTTCATAATTCTCTAAAAAGTCCTGATACAATATTAGAAAGTATAAATATATTTGGAATTCTACTAGATAGAAAAGAAGAGGCAAATATTTTATATAAAGAAAGTAATAAAAAGTTAAAAAATATAAAAGAAAAAGAGAAAGCAAATCCTTTAAATTTAAAAGGAATGATAGTTTATTCTGCTTCTCCATTGGTTTCTTTCAGCAATAAATATCTTCCAGGAAAAGCATTAACATATATGGGAGTAAAAAATATTGCTGGTGACCTCACTGGAAATATGCCAATAATATCATCTGAACATATTTTAGCAAAAGATTTAGATATTATTATTATTTCAAAAAATGTTGGAGGAGCTGAGGAATTATTGAAAGTAAATCCTCTTTTATCTGAAACAAAAGCTGCTAAAAATAAAAATATCATTGTATTTGATGCTATTGATTTTTTGAGAGGATCTCCTAGACTTTTTGAAACTATGGAAATCCTTTATGAGCAATTAAGTGAAATAAAAAACTAAAAAAGAGGATAACCTATAAAATTATACTTTTACTTAAAGGTTATCCTCAAATATTTTATTTTTCTAATTCTACTGTAAATTTAAGTCTTTTAAGCCCGTTTTTTATAGCTTTTATCTTTAATTTACTCAATTTTGTATCTGATAATTCTTCAATAGGAGCTTCTTGAATAGAAGAAAGTTCTCCATAGTTTGATACAAGTTTTTCAATATCTTTCTTTGTAAGTTTACTTATTTTCCCAAGAATTCTATACCCTTTAGGACTTATTTTATTATCTAGGCTGCTGTAACTTTTCTTATATCCAAGTACACTTGCAAAATTTTCAATCTCAAGAAGTTCTGTATTATTAAATTCTCTAAGCTGTGTAATAATGTTTTCGTATTCAACTTCTTCGCTTTTATAGTCACTTAAAAATTCAAGCATCTCTTCATGTATATCCTGAGCCAAATCTTCCAATTGAAGCTCTATTAATCTTCCTTCTGCTCCCAGTTCCAGTACATATCCTTTTAGTTCTTCTTCTATTCTCATCATCATTTCAAATCTCTGTAAAACCAATGCAGCATCATAAATAGTCACTATATCATCAAGTTCTAATATAGTTAGATTTGCCAATGATTTATCTAACACATATCTGTATCTTTCCATAGTTTTCAAAGCCTGTGATGCTTCATTCATTATTTCAGACATATCCTTAAGTTTATATCTCATTTCTCCCTTATATAAACTTATAGTTTTTCTTCTTTCAGATACAGCTATCACTAATTTATTAGTCTGCTTACCCGCTCTTTGTGCTGTCCTATGTCTAGTTCCACTTTCTTCAGATGAATATTTTCTGTCAACTTGAAGATGTACATTTGCATATATAATTGTTTTGCACTCTTCATCAACTATTATAGCTCCATCCATTTTAGCCAATTCAAATATTCTCTCTGGTGTATATTCACAGTTTATATAAAAACCACCATCAAGCATTTTTTCTACCGCTTCATCCATACCAACCACTATTAATGCTCCTATTCCTGCATCAATGATATTGTACACTCCTTCTCTCAGAGGTGTTCCAGGAGTTATTTGCAAGAGCATTTCTTCAAGTTTTTTATTGACCATCCTTGTTCATCCTTTCTAAAAGTTCTTCTAAATTTTTTAAATATATTAATTTTAATTTATATTTATGACTGTTTTTTTCTATTTCTTTTTTATTAGCTTCTGGAATATATACTCCTTTAAATCCTAACTTTTCTAATTCTTTCAGCCTTTTTTCAATAAAAAAAACTTTTCTGATTTCCCCTCTCAATCCTAACTCTCCAATAGCTGCTATTTTCTGACTTATTTCCACACCTCTGTATACAGACAAGAGTGATATGAGAACAGCTAAATCTGCTGCTGGATCCTCTATATTCAAGCCTCCTGGAATATTTACAAACATATCTTTCATGGCAAGGCTCATATTCATCTTTTTTTCTGCTATTGCAGTAAGTATTTGTATCCTGTTTCTGTCAAATCCTTGAACTATTCTTTTGGGTATCCCTATGCTTGATTCTGTAAGAAGTGTCTGTATTTCTAAAAGAAATACCTTTGTTCCTTCTAAAACCGGAACTACCATACTTCCTGCATTTTTTTCATCTCTTTCACTCAAAAAGTATTCTGAAGAATTTTTTATTTCTTTCATTCCATCTTCTTCCATACTAAAAACAGCCAATTCATTAGTTGATCCAAATCTATTTTTAGTACTTCTTAAAATCCTGTAAAAAAGCCCCTCTTCTCCTTCAAAGTTAAATACAGCATCCACCATGTGTTCAAGCATTTTTGGCCCTGCTACTTTTCCATCTTTAGTTATATGTCCTACTATAAAAAATGATATATTATATTTTTTAGCAAGTTCAATTATTTTTAAAGTACATTCTCTGATTTGTGTAGGTGTACCTGGTATCGAGTCTATTGATGAATTATATAATGTCTGTATTGAATCTACTATTACTACTTTAGGTTTTTTAGCTATAAGATACTCATAGATATTTGAAACATCTGTTTCAGCCATAAGGAATAAATCTTTAGCACTTATTTTAAGTCTTTCTCCTCTATTTTTTACTTGAGAAGGTGACTCCTCTCCCGAAATATATATGACTGTTCCATAGGATGTATATTTATCAGCAACTTGAAGCAGAAGCGTTGATTTCCCTATCCCAGGATTTCCTGTTACCAAGACTACTTCCCCTTGAAGAAGTCCTCCTCCAAGTACTCTGTCAAATTCTTCTACTCCGGTTTTATACCTATACATATCTTCCATTTTTATATCTGAAAATGAATATACTTTTTCAGAAGTTTCTTTCACAGAAACAGCTGAAGAAACTACAGGAGCACCTGCTGATGTTATCTCTATTTCTTCTTCAAAAGTACCCCATTCATTGCATTGAGGACACTTTCCCATCCATTTAGATGATTTATATCCACATTCACTGCAAACATAAAAACTTTTATTTTTAGCCACTTTTTCTCCTATTCTTTGATAGTTTTTGCTTTTTGCTTCACTATCTCAGCTATCTTATCATCTACAAATATATCAAGTCTAGCTCCTACCATAGCGGCTTCTCTTACAGAACTAGAACTTAAATACATATATTCTCTTGCAGCTGGAATAAATACTGTTTCTACTTCTCCATAAGAAAGGTCATGATTGGCAAAAGCATATCCAAGCTCATATTCATAATCTGAAACTGCTCTCAATCCTCTAATTATTATATCTGCCCCGTTTTCTTTCATAAAATTTATCAGAAGTCCATCAAAACTTTTTACTTCTATTTTATCATTATTTTCTCCAACCAGAAGTTTTATCATATTTTTTCTCTCTTCAAGAGAAAACCAGCCTTTTTTATTACTATTGTTCATAACTGCCACAATAAGCTTATCTGTTATTTTTAATGATTTTTTTATAACATCATAATGACCTTTAGTTATAGGATCAAAGCTTCCAGCATAAACACCTATTTTCATAGTTCTCTCCTCTATTTAACCAGAATTATTTCATATTGGCAACTATTATTTGTATCCACTTCTAATTCTATAGCCTTTTTCTTCATTTTTAAGAACTCTTTAATAATTTCAAAATATATTTCTTTAAAAGATTCTATAAGCGTTTTTGATAATTTTACTTTTATTGTACTAATATCTTTATCCTCAGAACACATCTTAATTTCCTTCATAAGTTCGTGAATAAGTGCATCTTGTGATTTAATTTTTCCTGTTCCATTACAATGAGGACATACTTCCTGAAAATAATATGCTAATGGCTTCCCTGAACGTTTTCTTGTCATTTCTACAAGTCCAAGATCAGTAAAATGTACTATATTATTTTTTATTCTATCCTTTTGTAAATGTTTCTCTAAAGCTTCCAGTACTTTTATTTTATCTTCTTCCACTCTCATATCAATGAAGTCTATTATTATTATTCCACCAAAATTTCTCAATCTAAGTTGTCTAGGTATCTCTTTAGCTGCTTCTATATTTGTATTTACAACTGTTTCTTCAAGATTTAAGCTTCCTGTATTTTTTCCTGTATTTACATCAATGCTGATAAGAGCTTCTGTTTTTTGGATAACAAGATATCCTCCACACTCTAACCAAACTACTTCATTAAGAGCTTTATCTATTTCTTCAGTTATTCCATACAAGTCAAAAATATCTTTATCTCTTCCATCTTTGTATAATTTTATTTTTGTTTTAAGAGTTTTTTCACTAAAAGCATTAATATAATCTATAACTTCCCAATACACTTCTTCATTATCTACAATAAGCTCATCTATATCATTGGAAAAAATATCTCTTAATACTGTAGTAATAATTCCATTATCTTTATACAGTATTTCTCCTATTTTAGCCCCTTTTATCTTCTTTTCTATGTCTTCCCATTTTTTTACAAGATATTCTATTTCTCTTTCAAAATGAAATTCACTTTTCCCGAAAGCGGCAGTTCTTATTATCACACCCATATTTTCAGGTTTTATTTCTTTAAATATACTCTCTAACCTCTCTCTTTCCTTTTCATCTTTTATTTTTTTTGAAATAGCTATATGATCATTGTTGGGCATAAGCACAAGATATTTTCCTGGTATTGTAAAATGTGTAGTGACTCTAGCTCCCTTTGTACCACGAGGCTCATTGAGTATCTGTACCACTACATCATCTCCTACATTTAATATATCTTCAATAGGTCTGCTGCTATTTAATATTCCATCCAAATATTTTTCTTCAAACTCTCTCAAATCATTTACATAAAGAAAACCATTTTTTTCTAATCCAATGTTTACAAAAGCTGATTCCATCCCTGGAAGAACATTAGCCACTTTTCCTTTATATATACTTCCATTTATTCTTCCTTCTTCTTCTCTCTCTACAAGTATCTCTACAACTTTTCCATCTTCTATTATTGCTGCTCTGGATTGAAATTCATCTATATTAATTACTATCTGATTCATTAATCTCCTTTCCAAGGATATCTAGTCTTGAATATATTCTGTCATTTACAACAACTTCATCTTTTCCAATACCATTGTCTATTTTTATATTAAAATATTCCTTCAATCTCATTCTATTTGCTTTTTTTATTCCTACCAATTTTGATATATTTCTTTCGTTTGCTCTTATATCTAACCTTTTTTCTTTTTTAACTATCAAACTAAAAAATTTATAATAAATTTCTGTTTCTACAAGTTCTCTGAAAGCAGGATGAAATGGTCCACCTAAAACTACACCTTCTTCTCGTAAATCTTCACTTGGCTGAAGTCCAACTCTTATGACATTTACTCCATTTATTTCCAAAAGTGAATATATTTTCCTAGTTCTTTCTATTGCTTCCTCTATAGATAAGGCTTCATATTCTCCATTTTTAAACATTTCTTCCATCTTTGTTCCCTTTATAACAAGAGTAGGGTATATTCTTGCTGCATCTGGATTCATTTTCAAAGCTCTTTTTGCTGTCAAAAAATCGCTTTCAAATGTTGATTCTGGAAGTCCTATCATTAATTGTATTCCTAATTCAATATTATATTTTTTCAGTAAACTGCAAGCTTTAGCTACTGTTTCTACAGGATAATATCTTGCTGTAGCTTTAAGCACTTTCTCATCTAAAGACTGAACTCCAAGTTCCACTGAAGTCACCCCATATTTTTTCAACTGTTCCAGTATCTCTTTATTTATACAGTCAGGTCTTGTAGATAACCTTATTCCATCTATCAAACCTTCTTTTATATATTTATGTACTGTCTCTAGATATTGTCTCTGGAGATCAAAAGAGATCCCTGTAAAAGTTCCACCAAAAAAAGCCACTTCTTTTTTGGAATTCTTTGGCAGAGTTTCTAAATATGTTTCTATTATTTCTTTCAAATCTTCCATTGTCACATCAGTTTCGCGTCCATTTATTTTCTTTTGATTACAAAAAACACAGGCATTAGGACACCCAAAATGACTTATGAAAATTGGAATATTATAATGCTTCATGTGTTTTTACACCTAACTTTTTACATAATTCTTTAGCTGCTGACTGTTCTGCACTCTTTTTATTTTTTCCTGTTCCTCTACCTGTTCTTTCACCAATTTTTACTTCAATTTCAAATATTTTTTGATGATCAGGCCCAGTTTCCCTTATTACTTCATAAGAGGGTATTATTTTATATTCTCTTTGGCTATATTCTTGAAGTATAGTTTTAAAGTCTAATATATCTTCATTTTTATCTACATGATCTATTGAATCTTTTATATGACTTAAAGCATATTTTTTTGCTGTTTCAAAATCTGAATCAAGGTATATTGCTCCCAATATTGCTTCAAATGCATCACCCAATATAGAACTTCTCTCTCTTCCCCCTGTCATTTCTTCTCCTTTACTTAAAAGAAGATATTTTCCAACATCCATTTTTTTAGAAATAGATGCCAATACAGGTTCACTTACAACCATAGATTTTATTTTGGCTAAGTCTCCTTCTGTTGAACTTTCATGGCTTTTATACAAATATTCAGTAACAACAAGATCTAGAACTGCATCTCCCAGCAGTTCTAGTCTTTCATTACTTATTTTTTTATATCTCCAATGCTCATTTCCAAAAGATCTATGGATAAGTGAATTTTTTAAAAGCTCTTTATTATTAAAAGAATAACCTAAGTTTCCTTCAAGCTCCAAATAATTCTTTTTCAACTTATCCTCCTTATTTATATCTTCTCATTGCAACTACAGCGTTATGTCCTCCAAATCCAAGAGAACTTGACATAGCTACTTCTACAGCTCTTTCTATTGGTTTATTAGGTACATAGTTAAGATCACAAATTTCATCAGGATTGTCATAGTTTATAGTAGGTGGCACAATTCCTGTAAAAATAGTATTAGCTATTAATACAGCTTCTATTCCACCAGCTGCTCCTAATCCATGACCTGTTGCTCCTTTAGTAGAAGAAACTAAAAGATCCTTAGCTCTTTCACCAAATACAGTTTTTATTGCCATAGTTTCATTTTTATCATTTGCAGGTGTAGAAGTTCCATGAGCATTTATATAGTCAACATCGTTCATTTCAATATTTCCCTCTTTTAATGCCATTTTAAAAGCTCTTGCAGCTCCTTCTCCACCATCAGCAGGAGCAGTTATATGATATGCATCACAAGTTTCTCCATATCCAACTACCTCAGCATATATTTTAGCTCCTCTTGCTTTTGCAGATTCTAATTCTTCAAGAATAAGAATTCCAGCTCCTTCTCCCATTACAAAACCATCTCTATCTGCTGAAAATGGTCTTGAAGCTTTTTGAGGCTCATCATTTCTAGTAGATAAAGCTTTCATATTAGCAAAAGCATTCATTGCAAATGGAGTAATTGAAGCTTCTGTACCACCTGCTATCATTGCTTTGGCTCTTCCTGATTTTATCATTTCAAAAGCATCCCCAACTGAATGAGTTCCTGCTGCACAAGCTGTAACTATAGATTTATTTGGTCCTTTTGCACCAAAGTATATTCCTATATTCCCTGCTGCCATATTAGAAATCATTCCAGGTATAGTAAATGGAGATATTCTTTTTACTCCTTTTTCCAGCATAGTTTGATGCTGTCCTTCAAATATTTCTATTCCTCCTATACCAGAAGAAACAATTACACCTATATCTTCACAATTATTTTCATCTATAACAAGTCCTGAATCTTCCAGTGCCATTTTAGTTGCAGCAATAGCAAATTGTGTATTTCTAGCTAATTTCTTAACTTCTTTTTTTTCAATCCCAAATTCTAATGGATCAAAATCCTTTACTTCAGCTGCTATTTTTACAGGCATATCTGTAGTATCATATGACTCTATAAGTCCTACTCCAGTTTCTCCTGCCAATATTCTTTTCCAACTTTTTTCTAAACCAGTCCCCAATGCAGTTATCAATCCAAGTCCAGTAACTACTACTCTTTTCACATTCTCACCTCTATTTTTATAATTATGGTATATATAAGGAACGGGGTACATTCATACCCCGTTTCTTAATATATTAGATTTTCTTATCTTTTTGATTCAATGTAATCCATAACATCTTGTACAGTTTTAATTTTTTCAGCATCTGTATCAGGAATTTCTACATCAAATTCTTCTTCAAAAGCCATTATTAATTCAACTGTATCTAGTGAATCTGCTCCTAAATCTTCTACAAAGTTAGCTTCTGGAGTTACTTGTTCAGCGTCAACCCCTAATTGTTCTACTACAATTTCTCTTATTTTATCTAACATTTTTTTCCTCCTTAAAATTCTTTATCTATGCATTATACTTAGATTTTACATTAAATTTTCCAAATCTTCAAGTTTTTCTATATTTTTTATTTCCATTTCCTTGTCGATTTTCTTTACAAGTCCTGCCAATACTTTACCTGGGCCTATTTCATAAATTTTTGTTACTCCCTCAGATTTTAATTTTTTTATAGTATCTACCCATTTAACTGGTCCAAAACTTTGAGCATATATCTCATTTTTTATATCTTCAATACTATTTAAAATATCTCCTGTAGTATTAGCTACAAGTTTTATATCTGTTATTTGGAAAGTAAATTTTTCTGCTTCTTCTTTTAACTTTTCTCCAGCTTCTTTCATCAAAGAAGAATGGAAAGGTCCTGATACAGCCAGTGGCATTGCTCTTCTTGCACCAGCCTCTTTTAAAACTATACATGCTCTTTCTATAGCATCTTTTTGCCCAGCTATTACTGTTTGATTTGGTTCATTAAAATTTACAGCTTCTACTATTCCTTCAATATTTTCTAAAACTTCCTTTATTTTTTCTGAGTCAAGTCCAATGATTGCAGCCATTCCACCATTTACTTTTACAGCTGTATCATTCATAAACTTTCCTCTTGCACTTGTAAGTTTCACTGTATCTTCTGTACTTAAATAGCCTGCTGCACCAAAAGCTGCATATTCTCCGACTGAATGTCCAGCAACATAATCAGGTTTTATCCCTTTAGCTTCTAATAATTTTGTAAGTATAAGGCTCATAGAAACGATAGCCGGTTGAGTATTTTTTGTTTCTTTCAACGCTTCTTCTGGTCCCTCAAACATTATTGTTTTAAGATCAAAATCCAACTTTGAAAACAGACTGTCAAACTCTTTTCTTGCCAGTTCACTGTTCTCATAAAGTTCTTTTCCCATTCCAACATATTGTGTTCCTTGTCCTGGAAATATAAAAGCAATTTTTGACATAAAAAGCCCCCTTATTAATTACACCTGTTTTTTTAATATATCACAGCATTCAAAATATGTCAATAATTAATAAGCCCATTTCATAACAATTGATCCATAAGTGAGTCCAGCACCAAATCCTGTAAGAGCAATTAAATCTCCTTTTTCAAGAATTCCTTTTTCAAGTGCTTCCCCCAAGGCAATTCCTACAGAAGCTGCTGAAGTATTTCCATATCTTTGAATATTCATATAAAACTTATCCATAGGAACATGAATTCTTTTAGCTGCTGATTCTATTATCCTTACATTAGCTTGATGTGGAAATATCATTTTCAATTCTTCAGATTTGACATTAGCTATTTTCAGAGCTTTATTTGTTGCTGAAGGAAGAGCATGTACTGCAAATTTAAAAACTTCTGATCCTTTCATTACAAGGAAATTTTCTCTATTTGCTATTGTGTCAGCATCATTTGGCTTTTTACTTCCCCCTGCTGGTATTTTAAGAATATAATCATCTTCTCCTTTTGCTCCTAAATATGTAGAAAGCATTCCATATCCTTCTTCTACTTCAGATACAACTGCTGCTGCTGCACCATCTCCAAAAAGAATACAATTACTTCTATTGGTCATATCCAAGATTCTTGAAAGAACTTCTGCTCCAATAACCAAAACATTTTTATATATTCCACTTCTTATCATCGAACCTGCTATAGTAAGAGAATATATAAATCCACTACATGCAGCATTCACATCAAAAGATGGTACATTTCTTGCTCCCATTTTATATTGTACAAGACATGCTGTACTTTGAACAGGGTAGTCTGGTGTAACTGTGGCTACAATTATCATGTCTATATCTTCTATAGTCATCCCTGCAACCGTCAATGCTTTTTCAGCTGCCTTTACACAAAGATCAGAGGTTGCTTCTTCAGGAGCCGCAAATCTTCTTTCCTCTACTCCTGTCATTGTTCTTATCCACTCATCACTAGTATCTAATATTTTTTCAAAATCAAAGTTAGACATAATTCTCTCTGGAACATAATATCCCATTCCTTTGATCCCTACACTTTTAAATTCCATTCTACCTCCTAATTTGTTTCTTCTTTGTCAATATCTATGACTTTCTTTAATTCTTCTACAAAGTTTATTTCAGCAAATCTATTTGCAACTTTTATTGCATTTTTTATTCCATTTGAATCTGAATTTCCATGTGCTTTTATAGAAAGACCATTAAGTCCTAAAAATATTGCTCCTCCATATTCAGAAGAATCCATTTTTAATTTTATCATCTTTAAAGCAGGGCGAAGCAAAAGAGCTCCTAACATATAAATAACACTCTTTTTAATTTCTGTTTTTATTATACTCAGTACAAACTTTGCAATTCCTTCTGCAGTTTTTAAAACCATATTTCCAGTGAACCCATCTGTTACAACAACATCTATTTCACCATTCATTACTTCTGTACTTTCAACATTTCCAACAAAATTAATCATTTTGTTTTCCTTTAAAAGTTCATATGCCCCTCTTGTTACTTCATTTCCTTTTCCTTCTTCTGTTCCTATATTTAAAAGTCCTACCTTAGGCTGCTTTCTTCCCAAAAGAATTTCTACATATTTAGAACCCATCATGGCATATTGATTAAGAAATTCAGGTTTACAATCTGCTGTAGCTCCTACATCAAGCATTAACATATGTCCCTTTTTATTAGGAAACATAGTTGCAATAGCTGGTCTTAATACTCCTCTTATTCTCTTTAATTTAAGTTGACTAGCTGTAATCAAGGCTCCTGTATTGCCTGCTGAAACAGAAGCATCTACAATTCCTTCTTTTGCAAGTTCAAGAGTTTTATTCATAGAAGAATCTTTTTTAGTTTTTACTGCTGTTACAGGATCATCAGTCATCTCTATTACTTCTCTTGTATCTACTATTTCTATTCTCTCTTTAGAATACTTATATTTAGAAAGTTCAGCTTCAATTACCTCTTTTTTTCCAACTAATACAAGTTGTAACTTTTCTATTTCACTCAAAGCGGCTACTGCTCCCTTGATTGTTTCTACTGGAGCATTGTCTCCACCCATAGCATCTAAAGCTATTCTCATTCTTTCCTCCCTAAAATAAAAAAACATTTTCTCATATATTATACATTACTTTTTCGAAATAGAAAACTAGATATTTCAATAATTTTAAAAAAATATATGCATATAAAAAAAGACAAGATTATGTTTCTTGTCTTTTTTTATTTAATTTGCATCTTACGTTGATTACTCAGCGTCTCCAGCTAAAACTTTTTTACCATTATAGTCTCCACAGCTTAAACAAACTCTGTGAGGTCTTTTTGGTGCTCCGCAAACTTCACAAGTTGCTAAACCAGTTCCAGTTAAAGCGTGATGAGATCTTCTCATGTTCTTTTTAGCCTTAGATGTCTTTTTCTTAGGTACTGCCATCTTAGTTTCCCTCCTACTACACTCATATTTAAAAAATTAATTTTTTATTTGTAATAATTGCTGCCACCTTGAATCTATCCCATTATCACTATACTTTTCTATTTCAGAATCGTCTTCGCATTCAGGATTACATTGTGGGTATGGGGGCAGATCAAGTATTATATACTCTCGTATTAATCCCAATAAATCTATTTCTCCATCTATGATTTCATCATAAATTTCATTGCTGTTTATTTCACATTCCATTTTCAAATTTTTCATATATTGCCTATATGCTGCTTCATCCAGAAAACTTCCTGTAAATTCTCCATTTAAATCTACTTCAATATTTTTTAAACATCTTACACATTGAACAATAGTTTTTGTAGAATATTCTCCACTTACTTCTATTTTACCATTGTTATCAGAAACTGCACTTCCAATTACATGTATTTTATCTGAAAGTTCAATATCACCAATATTTTCTGCATAAAAATCAAACTTTATAGTATTGTTAAGAACGCCGCTAAAATCTTTAACTCTTAATTTCAAGACAACCCCCTCCAATCTATACCTAGATATTTTACTAATTTTTTTAAACCTTGTCAAGTAAAATTTCTTCACAAGGATTTTATTTTAAACATTAAACAAGAATTCCATTAAATCTCCATCTTTTACTATATATTCTTTTCCCTCTAATCTTAATACTCCAGCTTCTTGTGAGCCTTTCCACCCAGAATACTTAATAAAATCATCAAAAGAAACAACTTTAGCCCTTATAAATCCCTTTTCAAAATCAGTATGAATTTCTCCAGCTGCTTTAGGTGCTGTATCTCCTATTTTTATAGTCCAAGCTCTTACTTCTTTTACCCCAGCTGTAAAATAAGTTTGAAGTCCCAAAAGTTTAAATCCTGCCCTTATAAGTCTATTAAGTCCTGCTTCTTCTACTCCTAAAGCTTCTAAATATTCTTGTTTTTCATCTTCATCATCCATTTCTTGAAGCTCTGCCTCCACTTTTGCAGAAACTATTACTACTTGTGACCCGACTGTTTCAGCATATTCTTTTACTTTTTCAACATATTCATTTCCAGTTGCTAAATCATCTTCAGATACATTTGCTGCAAATATCATAGGTTTTAAAGTAAGTAATTGATATGTTCTCAATAATTCCATTTCTTCTGAAGTTAAAGGTAATATTTTCAATAACTGAAAACTTTCAAGATGTTCTTTACACTTTAACAGCACTGGCATCAATTCTATTGATTCTTTATTTTTACTTGTTACTAATTTTTTATGTTTTTCAATAGCTTTTTCTATAGTTTCCATATCAGCAAAAATAAGCTCTGTATTTATAATTTCTATATCTCTGATAGGATCTACTGATCCACTTACATGAATAACATTTTCATCTTCAAAGCATCTTACTACTTGACATATAGCAGCAGTTGTTCTTATATTTGAAAGAAATTTATTTCCAAGTCCTTCTCCCTTAGCTGCTCCTTTTACAAGTCCAGCAATATCTATAAACTCAACAGTTGCCTGTACAACTCTTTGTGGATTAATTATAGCAGAAAGTTGATTAAGTCTTTTATCTGGTACTGTTACCATTCCCACATTTGGTTCTATTGTACAAAAAGGATAGTTTGCAGCTTCAGCAGCTCCAGCTTTAGTTATAGCATTAAAAAGTGTAGATTTCCCTACATTTGGAAGACCTACTATTCCTATTCCGATCATTAAAAAGCCCCTCCTAAAAATTTATATTACTACAAATTTTACCATATATTAGAATATTTGTAAATACTGAGAAAACCTCTATACAAAATAATACTATCCTTTATTTTTTATTCACTAAAAATATTTTTGTATATTTAATTTATATTTTCTTTCATATACTTTTTCAAAAGTTCTATAAATTTAGTTTTATATTCACTCTCATCTGACCTTTTTAAAGTTATCAATTCTATTTTTAAAAGTTCAGTTTGATTATTTAAAGGAAATATAAATATCTCATTTTCTTTAGAATTCTTTTCATTATGTTCTAAAATTTTCTTGGTTATCATACCAGGACAAACCACTGCTACAAGCCCTGAGGAACATAAGGCCATCTGAGTATCATAATCTCTTGTATAATACAATGGTTTTAAATATACAGCTTCACGTTTTGAATAAAAGTCTATCAAATCGTTTATTCTGCTCCAACCAGGTTCTCTTGCAAAAGAAATATTTTTAAATTCAGAAAAGTCAACTCCTTTTTTCATTTTTGCTAAATCTTTTGAACTGAAATTCTTTTTAAAAAGTTTGGAAGAAATTATTATATTTATTTTTTCCATTCCAAGAAGATCAGAATTATACTTTGAACTGCTGTTCGCATTTACTCCAACAAATATATCAATATCTCCTTTTAACATCATTTGTTCAAGTACTCGTGTTTCATGCATTACAAAAGATATTTCTACATCTGGAAATATTTCATTATATACTGGAAGAAGTTCTGGAAGTATAAGACTTATTCTTGTAGCATTCATTCCTACAATAAGTTTTTTATTATTTTTTAATCTATTGAATTTTATTTTTATATCTTCCTCTACTTTTTGTATCTCTAACACAGATTCATAAAGCACTTTTCCTGCTTCTGTAAGGGAAAAATGTGGTTTTCTATTGAAAAGTAAAATTCCATAATCTTCTTCTAGCCGCTTTATATGATCACTCACACACTGCTGTGTCACAAAACATCTTGCTGCTGCTCTGCTTACACTTAGTTCTTCAGCCACTTTTAAAAATATTTCAAAACTTGTTATCATACTTTTCTCCTCCCTTACATTTCATATTTATATACAAGTTTATTCTTGTAAGCTATTAAACAATATA
>ERZ773144.1935-NODE-1935-length-17506-cov-6.022921_pt1 | contig 17506 bp, 12 predicted proteins | sample MGYA00580849_ERZ773144 | MGnify/ENA primary metagenome ERZ773144 (study PRJEB29015, sample SAMEA2737861) | human gut metagenome | biome: human gut; feature: human-associated habitat; material: faeces | place: China | collected 2012 ...
ATGTAAAATAATTTTAACTCTTTTCTGAAAAAAATGAAAGCTTATCCTAAAACTACATCCAATACCATCATCACACAAAATCCGAACAAGAAAGAAATTGTTGGAAGATTCGAATGTTTTCCTTGAGCCATTTCAGGAACAAGTTCTTCAATCACCACAAACAACATGGCTCCTGCCGCAAAACTTAAACAAAACGGTAGATATTGTAGGATCCAATTTGAAAATAAAATTGTGACATAACCAAATATAGGTTCAACAATACCCGATAATGAACCTATCAAAAACGCCTTATGTTTTGAACAGCCATTGCTCTTTAAGGGTAAAGAAAGAATGGCTCCTTCCGGAAAATTTTGTATCGCAATCCCAATGGATAAAGCTAAAGCCGCATATATACTTCCTGTTTGAATCGCTTGTGCTAGTACTATGCCAACAGCCATACCTTCTGGAATATTATGCAAAGTTACCGCAAAGACTAGCTTTGTCGTTTTCTTTAGATGCGACTCTTTTCCCTCTTCATCATTTGTTCCAGGATGCATGTGAGGAACAATACAATCCAAGAAAAGTAGTAATAAAGCTCCTAAAAATATGCCAAGCACAATGACCAAGATATTCTTTTCTTGATTCATTGCCGGAATCAACAAAGACCAAATACTTGCAGCCACCATGACACCCGAGGCAATACCAGAAAAGCATCTAGATAAAAGTTCATTCTTTTTATTTTTGATAAAGAACACAACGGCTGAACCCAAAGTCGTTCCAAAAAAAGGAATTAGTAATCCTAACCACATAATCATCACCATAGTCAGTTTAAACTAATCCCTTTATATTCGTCAATTCAAACGCAAATTGTATGTAAATCCATGATGTTCAATATAATCCTCTAAGATCCATCCCTTATCATGAATTTCTTTAGCTGCTTCTTTTCCTACATATCTAAAATGCCATGGCTCGTTGGTAGCTCCTGTACGGTCTCCCGTATTTTCTGGGAAGCGTAAAATAAATCCATATTTATAGGCATTTTGTTCAACCCAATTATAGTCAGGTGTTTCACCAAATGTCCCATATTCTCCATTCATTACACTTTGACTTGTTAGATCCACACTCAATCCACATTGGTGTTCACTCGATCCTGGAATCGAAACTAGACTTGCCGCATAAGCTGCATCATACATCGCAAAATATTCATTATATACTGCTAATTGTGTATCATAAGAACGATACGAACTCTTAATCGCAATACTATAGCCTTGTTTCAAGCCATCCTTATACATCTTTTCAAGGGCAGTTGCCGCTTCATCTCTTAATTGTCCAACTTCACTTTCATAAGGAATATTCACATCTCTTAAATCACTTGGTACATAATCACTTGGAACACTAAAACCATTCTTAATTAAAACCAACATATTTGCAGGATCCTCAATAGTATATGTACGATCATCTCGTTTACTCGAATCAATCCCTGGATAAGACACTTGTAAAACTGCCTTTAATGGGCTTAACCCAGAATCTACATATTTTTTGATGTCTTGAATTTGTGCCCCTTTAACAGCCAAATATTTCTTAGCCTTTTTATATGGAACATTGGCGGAAATCAATGTATCCAAGTTTGATATTGTGTACACATCTGAATTCTTAAACAAAACATTCTTTGTATATCCTAAGTAATTCAAATCTTCCATTCTTTCATAGTAAGAGTCAATATAATACACCACTTTTTTTACGCTCTTTTTAGAAGCCCTGTAATACTCATCATACAACAAGTAATGTGCATCATTTTTTACTTTATCCCACTTTGAAATATCAATGATTTGATCATACTGCAAGATGTCTTTAATATCTTCCTTCTCTAATTTTAATACAACCTTTTTATCTTCTTTGTGATACCCTTTAATACTCAAACGAATACTTGTAAAATTCGCAATCAATAATGCGATACAAACGACAGGAATCAACGCGACAATTGCGATTCGTTTCGTATTTACTTTTCTCTTTTTCTTTGTCATAAACTCACCCAAATCATTATATAGAATAAGGTTATGAAAGACAAATGAGTTTTATTTACAAATTATTTTCATCTTACATGTAATATTTTTCATTACGTGATACAATAGACTCTAGAGGTGATTATATGTTATTTAGAAACGCAACCATTTATACAATGGAACAAGACCCTTTTGTAGGTGATTTTAAAATCGATAAGGGTGTATTTACACAAATAGGAAAAGATTTGACAGCAGATGTTGGAGAAGATGTACAAGATCTAAATGGTCTATACGTATTTCCTGGTTTAGTTGAAAGTCATTGCCATCTAGGTATGGAAGAAACAGCCATTCGTTTTGAAGGCAATGATGTCAATGAAATCACAGATCCAATCACACCAAATATGCGTGGTATTGATGGATGTAATCCAATGGATGAAACAGTAGAGCTCGCATTAAAAGGCGGTGTTACAACGGTAGCTGCAGGTCCTGGTAGTGCCAACGTTCTTGGTGGAACTTTCTTTGCGTATAAAACTCAAGGAAATTGTATTGATGAAATGACAATTGAGAATCCAATTGCGATGAAAGCAGCCTTTGGTGAAAATCCTAAGCGTTGTTATAAGGATAAGAAAATTGATACGCGTATGCAGATTAGTGCATTACTAAGAGAGACTCTAGCTAAGACTAAAGAATATATGGAGAAAAAAGAAGCTGGAAAAGATGTCGCTTATGATCAAAAACTAGAAGCCATGATTCCAGTTATCAAAAAAGAATTACCATTGAAGTGCCACGCTCATAGAGCCGATGATATTTTAACTGTCATTCGTATTGCGAAAGAATATGACATTGAAGTAACTTTAGATCATGCGACGGATGCAAGATGCATTGTCGAACAGATCAAAGAAAGCGGATATCCATGTATTTGTGGTCCTAGTTTTGGTCATAAGACAAAATTTGAATTGAAATCCAAATCCTTTAAAACGCCTGGCGTATTAAACAAAGCTGGAATCTTAGTTTCCATCACAACTGATTCTCCAGTTATTCCAGAACAATATTTATCTTTATGTGCCGCTTTGGCCGCAAAAGAAGGTATGGATGAATATGAGGCTATCAAAGCCATCACAATCAATCCAGCTAAGATCTTAAAGCTCGATAATCGCGTAGGTTCTATTAAAGCAGGTAAAGATGCTGACTTTATTATTTGTACAAAGAACATTCTAGATACGACAAATGAAATTCAATCCGTTTATATCGATGGAAAGAAGGCTGTGTAATGTTATTTAAGAACGCGACGATTTATACTATGGAAGAAGAACCCTTTATTGGTGATTTTCGAGTTGATAAAGGTGTATTTACTGAAATTGGAAAAGATTTAAGTCCAAAAGATGAAGAAGTACAAGATTTAAATGGTCTATATGTATTTCCAGGACTTGTCGATGCCCATAGCCATTTAGGTATGGTATGTTCTTCCATTGGATTTGAAGGCGAAGATGGAAATGAAGTCACAGATCCAGTTACACCCAATATTCGTGGCATTGATGGCTGTAATCCAATGGATGAAACAATTAAAGAAGCATTAAAAAGCGGAGTGACTACAGTCGCTGCAGGACCTGGTAGTGCTAATGTCATTGGTGGAACTTTCTTTGCGTATAAAACTGCAGGTAACTGCATTGATGAAATGACAATTCAAAATCCTTTGGCGATGAAAGCCGCATTCGGTGAAAATCCTAAGCGTTGTTATCAAGGAAAGAAAATTGATACGCGTATGCAGATCAGTGCATTACTTAGAGAAACTCTAGCTAAGACTAAAGAGTATATGGAAAAAAAAGAAGCTGGAAAAGAAGTAGATTATGATCAAAAACTAGAAGCGATGATTCCGGTTATTAAAAAGGAAATGCCATTAAAGTGCCATTGTCATAGAGCCGATGATATTTTAACCGTGATTCGTATTGCGAAAGAATATGACATTGAAGTGACATTAGATCATGTAACAGATGGAAGAAGTATTATTCCACAAATTAAAGAGAGTGGCTTTCCATGTATTCTAGGTCCTTGTTTAGGTCATAAATCAAAATATGAAGTTAAAAACATGTCTTTTGAAACGGCCAATGAATTCTATAAAGCCGGTATTCCTTTCTGCATTATCACAGACTCTCCTGTAGTACCGGAACAATACTTATCATTAAGTGCAGCTTTAGCCGCAAAAGCTGGTCTTCCAGAATATGAAGCCATTAAGGCCATCACAATCAATCCAGCTAAAATTTTAAAACTGGATGATCGTATTGGTTCTATTAAAATTGGTAAGGATGCAGACTTTGTGATTTGTACAAAGAATATTTTAGATACACAAAATGAAATTAAGACAGTATATGTCAATGGAAAGAAGGAAGCATAATGTTATTTAAGAACGCAACAATTTATACAATGGAACAAGATCCATTTGTAGGTGATTTTAAAATTGATAAAGGTGTATTTACACAAGTAGGAAAAGATTTAACACCAGATGTTGGTGAAGACGTACAAGATCTAAATGGTCTATACGTATTCCCTGGTTTAGTTGAAAGTCATTGCCATCTTGGTATGGAAGAAACAGCCATTCGTTTTGAAGGCGATGATGTCAATGAAATCACAGATCCAATCACACCAAATATGCGTGGTATTGATGGATGTAATCCAATGGATGAAACAATCGAATCCGCATTAAAAGGTGGAGTTACAACGGTAGCTGCAGGTCCTGGTAGTGCCAATGTGATTGGTGGAACTTTCTTTGCGTATAAAACCGTAGGTAACTGTATTGATGAAATGAGCATTCAAAATCCTTTGGCTATGAAGGCAGCCTTTGGTGAAAATCCTAAGCGTTGCTATCAAGGAAAGAAAATTGATACACGTATGCAAATTAGTGCATTACTAAGAGAAACTCTAGCTAAGACTAAAGAGTATATGGAGAAAAAAGAAGCTGGAAAAGATGTCGCTTATGACCAAAAGCTTGAAGCGATGATTCCTGTTGTCAAAAGAGAAATTCCATTAAAGTGCCATTGTCATAGAGCCGATGATATTTTAACGGCTATTCGTATTGCGAACGAAGAAAATATCAAAATTACATTGGATCACGTTACGGATGCTCGTTGTATCATTCCTCAAATTAAAGAAAGTGGTTTTTCATGTATTTGTGGACCTGCTTTGACTCACAAATCAAAATTTGAGCTTGCGAATATGTCATTTGAAACACCAAACGAACTATATAAAGCTGGTATTTTATTCTCAATCATTACAGACTCTCCTGTAGTGCCTCAACAATACCTTTCTTTAAGTGCTGCTCTAGCCGCTAAGGCTGGCCTTCCTGAATATGAAGCTATTAAAGCCATCACAATCAATCCAGCTAAAATCTTAGGCTTAGACAATCGTGTAGGTTCAATCAAAGAAGGTAAAGACGCTGACTTTGTGATTTGTACAAAGAACATTCTAGATACCACAAATGAAATCAAAGCTGTTTATGTCGACGGAAAGAAGGCCGCTTAATGCTTTTTAAAAATGCCACTATTTATACCATGGAAGAAGAACCCTTTATCGGTGATTTTCGAGTCGATAAAGGTGTATTTACAGAGATTGGAAAGAATTTAGAGCCCAAAGATGAAGATATCCAAGATCTTTCGGGATTCAATGTGTATCCAGGCATGGTAGAAGCTCATTGTCATTTGGGCATGAAAGAAACGGCTATTGGTTTTGAGGGCAATGATTTAAATGAAATCACAGATCCAATCACTCCAAACATGCGTGGCATTGATGGTTGTAATCCAATGGATGAAACTGTACAAACTGCATTAGAAGCAGGAGTCACAACGGTAGCTGCAGGACCTGGTAGTGCCAATGTGATTGGTGGTACATTCTTTGCGTATAAGACAAAAGGAAATTGTATCGATGAAATGACCATTCAAAATCCAATTGCGATGAAGGCGGCTTTTGGTGAAAATCCAAAGAATTGCTACAAAGGAAAGAAAATTGATACGCGTATGCAGATTAGTGCATTATTAAGAGAAACATTAGAAAAGACAAAGGAATACATGAAGAAAAAAGAATCTGGTAAGGATGTAGCTTATGATCAAAAGTTAGAAGCCATGATTCCTGTTATCAAAAGAGAAATTCCCTTAAAGTGTCATGCGCATAGAGCGGATGATATGTTAACGGCAATTCGTATCGCAAAAGAATACGATATTGAAATCACCTTAGATCATGCGACGGATTCACAAGCGATTCTAGATCAAATCAAAGAGAGTGGTTTTCCATGTATTTGTGGACCAAGTCTTTGTCATAAAGATAAGTTTGAATGTGCTAACGATTCATTTGAAACACCAAATAAAATGTATGAAAAAGGAATCTTGTTTGCGATCACAACCGATTCCCCATTCAATCCCCAACAATATCTGCCATTAAATGCAGCACTTGCACATAAGGCAGGACTACCAGAGTTAGAAGTCATCAAGGCCATCACAATCAATCCAGCTAAGATCTTACATTTAGAGAATCGAGTTGGTTCTATTAAACCTGGCAAAGATGCTGACTTTATAATTTGTACAAAAAGTTTGATTGGTTTAAATAATACAATAAAAAATGTATATATTAATGGAATAAAAGCTGTCTAAGACAGCTTTTTATATGCTAAAATAATGTGGTTGGAGAATAAAATATGAATATAGTTGAAAAATATGGTGGAACCAGCGTTGGAACAATTGAACAAATTCAGGCTATTGCACTTCATGCCAAACACATGAAAGAACAAGGTCACAATCTAGTCATTGTTGCGAGTGCCATGGGAAAAACCACAAATAAATTAATAGAATTAGCTCATAGTGTCACAAACAATCCAAACAAACGAGAATTGGATTCTTTATTATCTACGGGTGAGCAACAAACAATTACACTTCTTGCGATTGCGATGAATTCAATAGGTTTGGATGCGATCAGTTTAACTGGCTATCAAGCAGGTTTTCTTACTAGTAAACACCATTCTCGTGCTTTGATCAAAGATATTGATACAACTACAATTCAAGCTCATTTAGATCAAGGAAAAGTTGTTATTGTAGCCGGCTTTCAAGGTGCTACTGAATATGGAGACATCACTACTTTAGGTCGTGGTGGAAGTGATACAACAGCGGTTGCGATTGCCGCAAAACTCGGCTATCAATGCCATATCTTTACCGATGTAGATGGGGTTTATACAATTGACCCGAGATTATATACGCGTGCTAAAAAATTAAAATCCATTTCTTATGAAGAAATGATGCAGATGGCCTGTTTAGGAGCTGGAGTATTAGAAACTCGAAGTGTTGAGCTTGCCAGCAAATATAATGTTCCCCTTTTCTTAGGAAAAGCTTTGGAAACAGATTTAGAGAAAGGAACTTGGATTATGCATAAAGAATTAGAAGATATGCCAATTACAGGTTTAAGTGTAAAAGATGACTATGCGATCATGCGCTTTATGCACTTACCTAATGATGGTGTTTATTTAGGAAAACTATTTAAGATGATTTCCGATTTAAATATCAACCTAGATACAATTTCACAACAATTAGATGATGAAGGCCTTGCCAACTTTACTTTATATTGTTCAGAAGAACAAAGTAATCAAATCATGGAACATGCTTCAAAGGAATATCCTGTTCATCAAATGCTTGGATATATCAAATTGTCTTTAGTAGGGCTTGGTATTTCTACACATTCAGGTATTGCCAGTAAAGTATTAAACATCTTAAGTGAAAATGGCATTAAGTATTATATGATTACTTCTAGTGAAATCTCTATCTCACTAACCATTGAAAAGAAAGATAAAGTTAAAGCCGTTCAAGCACTTGGAAAGGCATTTGATCTATAATGGAACTTCCAGTTAAATTTAAAGAACAAATGAAAGAGCTTCTTCAAGAAGAATATGGAGATTATCTAAACAGTTTTGATCATGATAGATATTATGGCTTAAGAGTCAATACACTAAAGATTTCTGTTGAAGAATTTTTGAAGATTTCCCCCTTTAAACTAAAACCCATCCCTTGGACAAATGATGGCTTCTATTATTCAAGTGAAGATAAACCTAGTAAACACCCCTACTATTATGCAGGCCTTTACTATCTTCAAGAACCCAGTGCTATGTTACCAGCACAAGTTCTTCCTGTAGACGACAATGATATTGTATTAGATACGTGTGCAGCTCCTGGCGGAAAGAGCACAAAGCTTGCGACAAAACTCAATCATACTGGACTTTTAATTTCAAATGATATAAGTTCTTCAAGATGCCAAGGACTCTTAAAGAACATCGAATTATTTGGTTGTGACAATGCTTGGGTTACCAGTGAAGATTTGACAAACATGGAACAACATTATCCTGAAACATTTGATAAGATTCTAGTGGATGCCCCATGTAGTGGTGAGGGCATGTTTCGCAAAGAGCCAGACTTAATTAAAAGTTGGATTGAAAAGGATGATACATTCTATCCGCCGATTCAAAAAAACATTTTGAATGCGGCCATATCCATGTTAAAACCTGGTGGATCTATCGTATATTCCACTTGTACTTTTTCGATTCACGAAAATGAAGAAGTTATTCAAGATGTATTAAACAAACATCCAGACTTACATCTTGCTCCTATTAATAAAATCTATGGTATGATGCCAGGCATAAACATGGAGGAATGCGTTCGTTTATATCCACATAAAATCAAGGGAGAAGGTCACTTTGTAGCTTTACTTGTCAAAGATGGAGAAACAAAACATAAAAAAATAAGACTGGAGCCAAGCGATAAGCTTGATGATTGTGTTACTGATTTTTTAAAACTCATTCATTTAAATAAGGGAACCATTAAAATCAAAAAAGACAAGGTCATCTGGTTAAGCAGTGATTTTCAAGCTTATAAAGGCTATCGCGTACTAAGATCTGGCTTATTATTAGGTCAACTTAAAGGTAAACATTTTGAGCCAAGCCAAAGTCTTGCCCTTGCCCTTTGTCCTGAGCAATTTAAAAATGTATTAAACTTTTCCATTGAAGATGAGCGCGTTATTAAATACTTAAAAGGTGAAACTCTAGATGTGAAAGATTTGGATTCAAAAACATCTGAATGGACACTTGTTTGCGTAAATAACTTCCCTTTAGGCTTTGCGAAACTTTCTAAAGGCTCATTAAAAAATAAATATGCGAAAGGATGGCGTTATCAATGAGACTTGACAAATATTTATCTCATATGGGATTTGGCACAAGAAATGACGTTAAAAAATTAATAAAAAATGGTTGGGTTACCATTAATGATGAAACGATAAAAAAGGCAGACTACAATGTAAAAGAAGATGATAAAGTCTTTGTGGATGATGAGCCTGTAAGTTATGTAGAATTCGAATACTATATTTTAAATAAGCCTCAAGGCTATGTGAGCGCCACAGAAGATATGGTCTATCCGACAGTCATGGAACTTGTCCAAAGCCAAAGACACGATTTGTATCCAGTGGGAAGACTTGACGTAGATACAGAAGGATTATTACTGATTAGTAATGATGGAAAGTTAACTCATGAAGTATTATCTCCTAAAAAACATGTAGATAAAAAATATTATGTTGAATTTGATGGAACGCTACCAGAAAATGCCGTAGACTTTTTTAATCAACCGATGGAATTTGAAGAATTTACTTCAGCCCCTTCAAAATTAGAAATATTAGATACAAACAAAGCCTATCTAACGATTCATGAAGGAAAATTCCACCAAGTCAAAAGAATGTTTGAAAAGGCAAACTGCACTGTTACCTATCTTCAACGTATTGAGTTTGGTCCTTTAAAACTAGATAATTTACCATTAGGTGAATTTAGAGCTTTAACCCAAGAAGAATTAGATGCCTTAAAGAAGTAAATCCTGCATAAAAAAAGCATCATTTGGATTATTCTATTAGTAATCATCAAAATCACACTAATTTATAACTTAAATCAACAAATAAAATGACCATATTGAAGTTACACTTTTATCTAATATGGTCATTTTTACTTATTTATTAAATAATGTCTTTTAACTTCGATTGAATCAAGGCTGCAGCAATATTAGCTCCTGCTCCAATTAGAAAATCCTTTAATCCTGATAAAGTTACTTTAATGATAGATGGCTTTTTCTTTTGATCAATTTTATCGCGTATATCGACCAAAATATCTTTTGCCGTTTCCAAATCGTCTTGGTTTAAATTTTCATCATTGATTGATTTCTCGATTTCTTCAATGATTTTGGAAGCTTTCTCATAAGAAAACGAGACATTGTTATTATCACCTGCAACTACCGTCGTATTATCTCCAGAACTATTTACTATCTTAGTATCCCCATAATAATTATTAATTGTCTGAGGAATGCTTGTTGCTGTGTTTTTTTCTTTCTCAGTAAAAGTCATATTATCGCCAATGATTCCCTTTTCTTCAAGTTTTAAAGTCCATTCTAGTATAGTATTCTTTACCTTTTCGATAATATCCATCACCGAAGTTCTAGGAATAAATAAAGCATATTTCATTGGAAAAGTTGTACGAAATATTTTATTTAAAATTTCTGTTTGTGCTCCAGTAAATTCGGATAATAAATCATTTTCTTCCTGACATAAACTTACTATTTCAGAAATAGAATTAGCCATTTTCCTTTCGCACACATCCGTTTCCATTTCGATATCACTTATCATCGCAGGAATCCAACCCTGATATGGATTAAATGCTTTAAGAACACCTTTTATTTTTCGATATTCAGGACATACTTCTTGGTTAGGATATCCATTAAGCTCATGTGTTATCCACGAGTCAAATTCAGTAAGTTGTAATTTAGTTGCAATTACATGTGCTCTTCTTAGAACATTTACAATATCACAATCTTGCTTCAACACTTCTTGTTGTAATTCTATTACTATTCCTGCCACTAAACTCAACCTCCTTACGCGGCTCCAATCCAACCATATCCTTGAACTGCCATGTCCACAAAGTGGTTCATAAGCAAGGATACCTTAGAATCAAATGCAGCTTTATCATAACTTTCAGGCAGATCATCATTGAGAGATAGCTCTACCTCATATTTCAACTTGGCACGTGGCTGTTCATCCTTGTACCAATCAACGACAAGAAGATTGCTACGATTATCTTTCAATTTCTTATAAAGATTTTTAGCAGAGAGTTTTACTTTTTGTTCTTCAGCTTGTGTTAATTTCTTTCCGGCAATCAACAAATCGTAAATCTCTAATTCCTCTTCAGTAAGGCCTTCTGTATTAGCACGATTATCCTCTTGACGCATTTCTTCTAGTAGTTTTACAAGTTGTTCGTAATAATCTTCATTTTCAGTTCCACCTGCATTATAAGAATCAATAATGCGTTTAAAACGTTCAGAAAATTTTGTTCTCGTACAATTTCTATTAAGCATTTGTACTAGTGCTTGCTCAATATATTCCTTCAAATCATTAATCTCAATAGCTTTATACTTTGCAGTCTTTATTTCTTTTCTTAATTGTTCAACGTCAACCTTAGAAAGATCAATCGCCTTTGTACCTTTTATCATATACTGTGCAGGTTCTTCACGAACATAAGAAACAAAGTCCTGACTTGCTGTAACACTGCCATCCAGAATCTGATTCATTTTCTGTCTAGCACGAGCAACTTTTTCATCATCAATAGTGTGGTAGAAAAGGCCATGCAAATATACAAGTGGTGCAAACTTATCGCTATTCCAATGCTTTTCAAATATTTCCGGCTTTGATGCTTCGTAAAGATTTGTCAAAGTATTAAGAATAACTTTGAATTTCTCTTTGTCATCATCTTTAGCAACGATAGTATCATAGGCGCTTCTTAACGCATCTAGTTTATCCAATATATTAGAATCAGAAATTATTTTCTCTAAATTAATATCCAATGATAACAAGAAAGAATCTGCCTCATCAATAGTACTGTCAATATATCCAATAAGCTGATCAATGTCTTTGGCTGGAAATTCAGTTCCGTCATTACCTGTGGCATACTCAGTTAACGCCTTTTTCATGTATTTAAACACGTTGACATAATCAACAATGATTCCGGCTGGTTTTCCGGGATACACTCTATTGGCACGAGCAATCGCCTGCATCAGTGTGTGGCCTTTCATTGGCTTATCAAGATAAAGTGTAGATAAGTTCTTTACATCAAATCCAGTCAACCACATAGCACACACGAATACGAGTTGCAGTGAGTCATCAGCATCTTTAAATCTATCCTCAATGTCTTTGCCATCCGGTGTAATCTTCTTCATTTTAGCTCGATGTTCCGAAATATTCAGACCTTGTTTAGCAAACTTGGCTTCCTCATCATTTTCTTCAGAAACGATAACAGCCATTTCAACCTTATTCATATAAGCAAGAATACGAGTAAGCTGATCACGTTCTTCTCTTGTAGTGGCAGCATTTCGTTCCCTCATAATATTTTGCTTTTCTATAGCCCAATAGTGCTGTACCTTATCATACATTTTAACAGCTGTATATTTATCGACTGATACAACCATTCCTTTTCCAAGAAATCCCCGTCGAGGAAAGTGATATGCAATATCCTGTGCAACCTTATCAAGTCTATCATCGCGTTTAATAACTTCTAAAATACGAGATGATGCATTTTCTAACAAACGTGTTTCATCTTCATTAAGGTTTTCCTCTTCGATAATGTCTACAACATCATCATCAAGGAAATCATTTTCAAGACCTACTTCCGGAACTCGCCTAGAATAGAACAATGGTACAGTAGAACCATCTTCAACAGATTGCGCAAAGTTGTACTCTGATACATAATCCCCAAACCATTGGTTTGTAAGGCGTTTTGTGCCAAGAAGAGGTGTTCCTGTAAATGCGACAAAGTTTGCGTTAGGAAGTGCAGTTCTCATGTTCTCTGCTAAATCTTTATACTGTGTTCTATGTGCCTCATCTACAAGGACAATAATGTCATCACGGGTAGAAAGCACTGGATATTTCTTTGTCTTATCATATCTAAATTTATGGATTAACGTAAAAATAAAGGCTTTGTTGGTAGTTAAAAATTCTCTAAGTTGTTTGCTATCCTTTGGTTGACACTCTTCTTTAGAACCAATAACTTCAGTGCGCACAAAGTTCTTGTGAATTTGAGTATCCAAATCTTCACGATCCGTTATAACAAGGAATGAGAAATTCCCAGCTATTTTACGTTTAACTTTACGTGCAAACATAACCATAGAATAGGATTTGCCAGAACCTTGTGTATGCCAGAAAACACCTAACTTACCATTTAATTCTTTTCTATTTTTTACTGATTCCATCAAATTATTTACACCTAAATATTGATGATTCTTAGCAATAATCTTTATTCGTTGATTCTCAAATAATATAAAATTCTCGATATAATCAATTAATCTATTCTTGTTTAGTAATCCGTCAACAAAATATCTTACAGAACTATCTTTTACATTTTCTGCTGAAAGAATAGCTTCACGATCTAATTTTTCTTTTTCACTATCAATCTTAAGCCATTCAAAAAAGTAGTCATAGGTTGCATTAAAAGCACCAAGCTTTGTCTCCAATCCATTTGAAAGCACACAGATCTGATTGAATGCAAAAAGATTAGGAATATCTCGTATATAATCCTTTAAATTCTTATTGTATGCTTCCTCAACCTTAACAATGCTGTTTTTCAGTTCAATAAATACAAGTGGCATTCCGTTGATGAAAATAAGAATATCCGGTCTACGATAATAAACTTTTCCCTGAATCCACATTTGAGAAACTGCTGTAAAAGTATTGTTCTCTGGATGTTCAAAATCGATTAACTTTACAAAGTCAAAATCTTCTTTGCCGTTTCTGCGAACTGCAATTTTTATATTATTACGGATTTGTCTATATAATTTATAGTTAGTATCAACAATATCCGTTCCTGTATAATCTTGTCTTAAAGCCTTAACAATTTCCTTAATTTTGTCTTCAGGAATAGTCGGATTAATGCGTTCAAGCGCAGTTAGCATGATACCAGGAAGAACACATTCTTTCTTAGAAGTTCTTCCTGTTCCATCATTCAAATCATCTCTTTTGCTAGGATCAGCATCACAAACGAGAATATCATATTTAAATGGTTCAGCCTTTAATTTTGTAAGTATAGCCTGTTCTATATCGTCTTCAGATATAAAGTTACGCATATGCACACCTCCTTAAACTTCAAGTTTTCCACTCATCAATCGTGGTAATAGCATATCTCTTTGCTTCTTAAGATTACTATTAATCAATGAGATTTTTCGCATTTCACTTTCTATCCCAGATGCAATAGAATCAAATTTTTGCATAAGATTCTCATTCGGCATGAGTATTTTAAAGCCAAATAACTCTTTTTTTGTGACTGAAGCAAAAATTGATCCATTACCAATAATATCTTCCTGCTGGAACTGGTTCTTCAACATCCACAACAAATATGCATTATATCCTAGTATAGAATTAATGCCAGCCACACCTCTGCCTAAAATTATTTTATTTAATGTTATGTTGATTCTTCCAACAGGTGCTCGAACACTAAAAATAATACTATTAGCCTCAGCTATGCGATTCCCTTTCGTACTATAGACATCATCAATTAGATAGAAATCCCCATAACTTCCCACACCTTGATGAAAAGGCAACCCTTTGCAATTAGTATTATAGTTTTCAGATTCAGGACTTTGTCCCATAATAATATCGGCAATATCTGAGAGCCTTACAATTTTCCATCCCTTAGGAATTCCATTTTCAAAATCCACATCCTCATATCCTGGAAAACGGAATCTTACAAACCATTCCTTATAGAAATTTTCAGCCATTTGCTCTAAGAGATGAATACGCTTGTTATTGTTTTCGATGAGGTTATCGTAGGCAGACAGAATATCTGCAATTTTTATTTGAATTTCAATATCAGGAAAGTTCCACTTAATATTTCCAATATATTTAGCATCTGCTCTCTGTCTACCACTTGCACCAGTCATACTATTAACAGCTAACTGTCTGATATAATGTGTCTGAGATAAATAATATACATAATCCGCTGTGACCTTATTTTCCTTCGCCCGCAACACAAAAAACTCTGTAGACCCAAAGCCGGCAGTATCAGACTCATATTTAGCGATTTTACCGTTTTCCAAGCACGGTGTAATTCTTGCCATTAGAGTATCATTTGGCAAAAATTTGGAACAACTTTTACCGGTATATTCAGCTTTGTTATTTGCATCCGCCACCTTCTGTCCAACAGTTATTTTTTCCATCTCAACTGACGAATACTTTTCACCTTTTTGTAATTTAACCTTTGGATTTATATCAATATATTCCTTTAACCTTGATTCTGTCATACTACTCACCCAACAATTCTTTCAGATTATTCGAGATAAGTTCTTCAAGTTTCTTTGCCTCAGCACTTAAGGCAGTGAATTCAGCATTTAAAGAATACATTTCTTCTTTGAATTCTTCCTGTGTTAAGCCATCATCCTCAATAACAACACCGACATATCGTCCGGCATTAAGGGAGTAGTCTTGGTCGATTATTCCATCTTCTCCATCCATAGGTGCTGCCTTGCAAAGACCAATAACATCAGCGTACACACCATCCGGGAATCTTTCCGTCAACCAGTCAATTTGTGTCTGCCAATAATCCTTAGTAAGAACTTGTATATCATCTGAAGTGTCTGGGGCATTTTCAAGATTACATTTATACTCATCAAGCAAGTCAACAAGTGCCTGTGTATCACCATGATATAGTTTTGTTATTACACCAAGGTTCTTAATCTGCTCATCAGAGAATTTTCTATGTGATCTGTCTACCTGTGTGAATACATTTCTTGCATCAATAAATAAAATTTCATTCTTCTTTTCAGTGTAAGGCTTCTGTTTATCAAAGAACCAAAGAGTTGCAGGAAGTGTAACTGATGAGAACATATTGGAAGGAAGAGTTACCATCTGTGATATAATGCCTTCTTCAATCATTTTCTTTCTAATATCATATTCAGACCCTGATGCGTCAGATGCAGAGTTAGCCATAACAAGTGCAGCTTTACCATGATCATTTAATGCAGTGGCAAAGTATCCAATCCATAAATAGTTTGCGTTAGGTACAGTTTCTTTTTTGTCAGATTTTTTCTTAGTTGATTTTGTTTTGTTTCTTGGTACACCATATGTATTGAAACGAATGTCATCAGAAACCTTCTCTACCACGACCTCATCAACATTAAATGGTGGATTAGCCATCACATAATCAAACTGACCAAATGCATTATATGGATCAGAATAGAATGAATTGGCTTCTGTGATATCTCCACGAACATTGTTTAGTAAAAGATTCATTTTTGCCAATTTTACTGTATCCGGTTCCTTTTCAACACCATAACATCTAAACTTCATCTGTTCACTTTCACTGGCATTGTGATTATGCATATAGCGTGCAGCTTGTACGAACATACCTCCAGAACCACACGCTGGATCCAGGAACTTCTTTTCACCCGGCTGTGGATTTAATACTTCCACCATATATCTAACAACAGTTGCAGGTGTATAGAATGTTCCACCATCCTTACCTTCTGCAAGTGCGAAGTTACCTAAGAAATATTCATAGATTTCTCCGAAGATATCAATAGTGCTGTTTTCAGGAATATCCTTAAAAATACGCACAATGTTAGAAAGAAGTTCTGGTTCTTCTTCTGGTACAAGTTGAGCATATACATCTTTTGGAAGAACACCCTCCATTTTTGGATTTTCTTTCTCGATTTCTTCCATTGCTTTCTTTACAAGAGTCGCTTTGTTCGCATCATCCGGTGCATCATTAATAAAATCATAATAAGCACATTCAGGAAGATAGAATCCACACTTCTCAATAGAAATTTCTTTCTTGGATTTTTCCATACGCCCACCTTTAAAGTGGTTGTATTCTGCTTCAATTTCTTCTTTATGTTGTTTATATAGAATATCTGCATATCTAAGAAAGATAAGCCCAAGAATAGGCTGACCATATTTATTTGCAGCTAAATGCGCACTTGCACGAAGAACATCAGCAGAGTGCCATAAGGTATCTTTTAATTCTTTTAATTCTTTATCTGTCATGAAAATATTGCTCCTCTATCTCTATTTTGTAGTCAAGCCCAGATTCCCCTATAGTTTAAAAAGAATCTTTATTTCCTAAATCAAACATATAATCAACTTTCAATCTACCTAAATTGATATTACATCTGAATTTCAAATAATTTGCAGCAGAAAAAGCAACACGTTTTTCTATGCAAATCCCACTGTTTAAGCAATGTTAATTCCATAAAACTCATATAACTCGACTTTTCATTTTTTACTATTAATATAACGTTATTATATCAAATATAAATCCATTTTTATAGGACACATCCCCGTCACCATTACATGGGCATTTTCCAATTTTTTAAAGGAAGTTAAAAAATAAATCAATATTATTGGCATATAAAAACGTCCTTACCCAATGAAGGAGGACGTTTTCCGCGGGCCACTGCCCTAATGAAATTTTGATACTCTCGAGCCACTGC
>ERZ773144.1939-NODE-1939-length-17473-cov-54.901309_pt1 | contig 17473 bp, 17 predicted proteins | sample MGYA00580849_ERZ773144 | MGnify/ENA primary metagenome ERZ773144 (study PRJEB29015, sample SAMEA2737861) | human gut metagenome | biome: human gut; feature: human-associated habitat; material: faeces | place: China | collected 2012 ...
TTATTTTATCGGCTGAAAAACAGCCGATAAAATTGTCGTGGCGGAAAATAGAATGCTTACTGACCTTTTTTATGGAAAGCCTAATCATCTTTGGTATTGTCTCATGTTATTTTACTGTTTTATAATATGTTATATAATAGAAACTAGATTTAATTCCAAAATAAATAAACTATTAATGTGCCTAAGCTTTATCGGAGCTTTTATTATGCAATTTATAAAAACAGGAGGACCATTAACAATTAATAGCCCATTAGGAATTTTCCTTCCAATGTATTATTATCATTATTTTTATAGTGGATTTCTTGTGTATAAATACAAAGAAAAAATTATACTTAATATCAAAAAATATTGGTGGATTATAACTATATTATATATTATATCATGTCTTTATACAAGATACTTATTACCTATTGCAGCATATTCATATATACTACTATTACTGACATTAGCCAACAGTTCCTTTTTTATTAAAAAAATGGAAATCTCCCAATTTAGCAATATTATATTTCAAATAGGAAAATACAGTTTTGGCATTTATGTATTTCATCAATGGATTATATGGAATATAACGAGAGTTCCTTCCATATTATCTCAAATCCAACCATTGATGATTAAATATGACATATTCTTTCCTTTAGTTCTATTTATTTTTATTTTTATTTTGTCGTTTTTATTGACAAAAATTAGTGTTAAAACAAAAATCGGAAAATATTTACTTACTTAAAAATGAAAGTTGTATTATTAGCAGGTGGATTCGGTACACGCATTTCTGAAGAGTCTCAATTCAAACCGAAACCAATGATTGAGATTGGAGGTATGCCCATACTATGGCATATCATGAAAGAATACGCCTTTTATGGACACACAGAATTTATTATTTGTGCTGGATACCGACAGGAGTATATTAAAGAGTGGTTTGCTAATTATTTCCTTCATAACAGTGATGTCACATTCGACTATCGCGACGGAAAAAATGAAATGACTGTACACAGCAGCCACTGTGAACCATGGAAAGTAACGGTAGTTGATACTGGATATAATACTATGACCGGAGGTCGCATAAAACGTATTCAAAAATATATAGGGAATGAACCATTTTTTATGACTTATGGTGACGGTGTATGTGATGTAGATATCAATGAATTGTTAGAATATCATAGAAGCCACGGAAAAATAGCAACACTAACAGCCGTAAAACTGAAACAAGATAAAGGCGTGCTAAATATAGACGGTGATAATGCTGTAAAATCTTTCCGCGAAAAAAATATTTCAGATGGTGCTCCCATCAATGCAGGATATATGGTATTACAGCCAGAGATTTTCAACTATTTAAAAGATGATTCAACTATATTCGAAAAAGAGCCATTAGAACAACTAGTTGAAGAAGGAGAGTTAATGTCATATATTCATACTGGGTTTTGGCAATGTATGGATAATATACGTGAAAAGACAATGCTTGAAAAACTCTTAGCGAGCAATGAAGCACCATGGAAAAAATGGACAAGAGAAGTACCTAAAGGATTCTGATCATGATTGATATATTCAACAAATTTTACAATGGAAAGCGTGTTCTGGTAACAGGACATACCGGCTTTAAAGGAAGCTGGCTTTCTATCTGGCTGCACGAACTAGGAGCCGAAGTAATCGGTATAGCACAAGAACCGTTTACAGAACGAGATAATTATGTACTTTCTGGTATTGGGAACAGGATAAAAGCAGATATTCGTGCCGATATACGTGATGGCAAGCGGATGAAAGAAATATTCCAGCAATATCAGCCTGAAATCGTATTCCACTTAGCAGCCCAACCGCTCGTACGATTGAGTTATGACATTCCAGTGGAAACTTACGAAACCAATGTGATGGGTACCATTAATGTGATGGAAGCCATCCGAGCAACCAACAGTGTAAAAGTCGGTGTTATGATCACGACAGACAAATGCTACGAAAATAAAGAGCAAATCTGGGGCTATCGTGAAAATGAACCGATGGGTGGCTATGACCCTTATTCTTCTTCTAAAGGTGCAGCAGAAATAGCCATCGCTTCATGGCGTCGTAGCTTCTTCAATCCAGCTGATTACGGTATCAAACATCATGTATCTCTAGCTAGTGTCCGTGCAGGTAATGTTATCGGTGGTGGTGATTGGGCACTCGACCGAATAATTCCCGACTGTATCAAGGCATTGGAAGCAGGTAAAACAATTAACATTCGTAGTCCTAAAGCCATTCGCCCTTGGCAACACGTCCTTGAACCATTAAGTGGATATATGTTACTTGCACAAAAAATGTGGCATGAACCTACCAAATATTGTGAAGGATGGAATTTTGGTCCACGGGCTGAAAGTATTACTCCGGTATGGGATGTTGCACAGGATGTAGTAAAATACTATGGTAGCGGTACATTGAATGATGTATCCGATCCCAATGCTTTGCACGAAGCCAAATTACTGATGTTGGATATCAGTAAAGCCAAATTTCTTTTGGGATGGGAACCTAGAATGAATATCCATCAGTGTATGGAATTAACAGTTGACTGGTATAAACAATATCAAAAAAAGAATGTTTATTCTTTATGTGTAGAACAAATTAAACAATATTTAAAATAAGATTATGGCTAAACATATACAACTACTAGACGCAACACTTAGAGACGGAGGTCAATGTTTAGAAGATTTAAACAAAAACAGATTCTCTAATAAAATATTTACAGAAGAAGGGAAACATAAAATTATTAATCTTCTTGAAGAGTCAAATATTGAAATTATAGAAATCGGTGCGATAGATCCCTCAACTGAAGATAAAAGTAAATTTGCTATATATAAAGATATACAGCAACTATCAAGCTATCTACCTCAAAATAGAAAATCTAAAGCCATGTATGCAGGACTCTATATAGGTCCAGATACTGATATTAATTTAATACCTGATTGGAATCCATCTCTAGTAAAAGGTGTAAGAGTCATTCTTAGATATTCAGAATTACAAAAATCCCTTGATTATTGTAGAGCGCTGTCTGATAAAGGTTATAAAGTATTTGTACAACCCATGTTAACAATGCGCTATACAGATAGCGAGCTAGATCTTATTATTAATGCATCAAATAAAATGAATGCATATGCTTGTTATTTTGTTGATAGCTACGGTTATATGCAGCCTAAAGATATTAATAGATTATTCACTTATTACAATGATAGATTAGATTCTAACATAAAGATAGGCTTCCATGCACATAATAATATGAATCTTGCTGTATCCAATGTGCTTTCATTTATAAATCTAGATACAGAACGAGATTTGATAATTGATTCCTGTGCTACAGGCATGGGACAAGGTGCAGGAAATCTTCAAACAGAAATCATTCTTCCCTATCTTAACGAAAATTATGGTAAGCAATATGACTATAATTCTATTCTAGACATTTGTGATATATTAGATTCTAATATGATATCTCAAAATCTTTGGGGATATTCTGTGACAAATCTTTTACCTGCAATTCACAAAACAGCATATAAATATTCAATGATGATGCGCAATAAATATAAACTGACATTTAAGGATATAAATAGAATACTTAAAGAAATGCCAAATGAAATGCGTAATCGCTACACTATAGAAAATCTAGAATCATTGCTTAAAAATAAACTAAAATAATACATAATATGTAACTATGTATGATAGATAGAATTCACTCAATAGAACCATTACAGCAATACCTTATAGATAGAATATCCAAAGAAACAAAAGCAGATGTAGTCCTCTTAGATAGAAATACATTTCCTAACAATCTCTCAGAAAATGAACTATCAAATATAAAAGTTTTAATCTGCAGAGATAGGGATAAGGTATCAAATATAATTGATGTATGCGCCAATCTTAAATTTATTTTTATTGTTAGTACAGGAGTTGAAAAATTACCATTTAATAAACTCATACAACGCAATATTAGAGTGGCAAATACAGGAGGAGTAAATGCTGATATCATGTCTGAATATGTAATAGGATATATTCTTTCTCAAAGTGTACGAATCTGTGAAAATTTAATAAATCAGACAAAACATTATTGGAAAAAATATCAATGTGTAGATAGTCTTTCAGGAAAAAACCTTCTTATCGTTGGAGCTGGAAGAACAGGCCAACTTATAGCAGAAAAAGCAAAGGTTTTTAAAATGAATATTATAGGCGTAAAAAAACATATTACATCAATTCCCAATTTTGATAAAATCATATCATTAAACGATATTGAAGAGTATTTACACTGGGCAGATTATATTGTATGTACCCTTCCTTTAACTCCAGATACCGAATTTTTGTTTGACGAAAACAAATTTTCCAAGATGTCGGAAGAATGCTGTTTCATAAACATATCTCGAGGCAAATTAATCAAACAAAATGACTTAATTAATATATTAAAAGAAGGAAAAATTAAAAGCGCTATTTTAGATGTATACGAAGTAGAGCCTGTTTCTTCCGATAGCGATTTATGGGACACTCCTAATTTATACATGAGTCCTCATTCTTCAGGGCGCCTAGAAAATTTTTTGGACCATGCTATAGATTATTTTATTAAAAATATGAATGCATACAACAATAATAATAAAATGCCTAACGAATTAGATTTAGAAAATGGGTACTAAAGAATATATTGAATGGATTGACATAGCTAAGGGTATTGGCATTCTTTTAGTTATAGCAGGACATACTATTTGCTTAAAGATATCAAGCCCTCTATATGCTTTTCATATGCCACTATTTTTTCTTCTTTCAGGACTTGTATACAATAATGATAAATATAGCAAAGCATCTGCATTCTTTCCAACCAAAACAAAACAAATACTGAAACCGTGGGCTATTATGTGGACTATAAGTTTACTAGTCTGCCTAATAATTCCAGAATGGAAAGAAGCACTCTCATTTAAAGAAATAATAAAAGAATTTTATACAACAAATAGTAATAATGTACAAAATAGCTCTTTGTGGTATTTACTATGCTTATACGTAATGTTCATATTATATTTCTTTATAAACAAAATAAAAAGAAGTACCAAAACACTTCTTTTATTTTCAATTATAGCAATTTTTCTTCCCTTATTAAAATATATTGAATATGGAATAGACGAATATATAATATCAATGCCAGAAAAAAGACTTCCATTTAAATTAGATACAGCATTAGTAGCATTAGTCTTTTTCTGTATAGGATCATGGTATAAAAATGAAATAAAAAATTTTATAGAAAAAGAAAAATCATGGATCTTACTTTTTCTATATATACCATTTATATACATTATTGCTTACCTTAATGGATGGACTAATTTAAACTCATATGACTTTGGACATATTTTTCTTCTATTTTACCCAATAGCTTTCTTAGGAATTGCAATCGTTTTAAGTTGGAGTTATAAAATATCTAATAGTCAATTAAAATGGATAAGGAGTATATTGATTTTTTATGGAAAGAATAGCTTAATCATTTTTGGACTTCAATCACTTTACATACGTCTATATTTGTTTTTTTTCAACAAAGTCACTGGTTTAGACATGGTATTATATGCTAATAATCCATGGTATCATCAAATAGGCTCATTTGTCGTTGTAGCCTTTATTTTATCTCCTCTAACCGTTTTTTTCTTTACTTTTTTACGTAAAAAAGGACTGAATATATTATAATATGCGATTAAAAAAATTTTTTATACAAAAGTTAGGAATAGACAAAGCCATCTTTTATACCATATTAGGTAAAGGACTTCAAATGTCAACAGCTGCCTTTACGGTCCTTTTTATTGCAAAATATCTCTCACCGAACGAACAAGGATATTATTATACATTCGGTAGTATTGTTGCTATTCAAGTATTTTTTGAATTAGGTCTCACTGGAATTATTACGCAATTCGTAGCACATGAAGCATCTCATTTAAAGTTTGATAAAGAAACAATCACTGGAGAAACAATTTATAAATCAAGATTAGCAAGTCTATTAAAAATCTGTTCTAAATGGTATTCCATAATATCAATTGGTCTTTTAATCGTATTAATTAGTGCTGGTTTTATTTTCTTTACTTATTATAATTCTTCAAATACAGATGTAAAGTGGGAAGGTCCATGGATAACCCTTACTTTAGGTACAATAATGAACTTTCTTATAACTCCCATTATTGCTATTATTGAAGGATTAGGAAAAGTTAAAGAGATTGCTAAATTTCGTATGGTACAACAAATAATTCAACCCATAATATTGTGGGGGGGATTATATTATGGATTAGAGCTTTACGTATTAGGAATAGATGCTATATGTCGTGTATTACTTATAACTTATCTGATTCGGATATCTCCCATATACTCAATTCTCACTTTAATATGGAAAGAAAAAATAACAGATACTATTTCATACAAAAATGAAATTCTACCATATCAATGGCGTATAGCAGTTAGTTGGATAAGTGGATATTTTATTTTTCAACTTTTCAATCCGGTTCTTTTTGCAACAGAAGGACCTATTGTAGCAGGTCAGATGGGTATGACAATGCAAGCACTTAATGCTTTACAAGCTTTAACATTAGCTTGGATAAACACCAAATCACCCCAATTAGCTGGATTTATAGCATTAAAAAAATACGAAGAACTGGATATTCTTTTCAATAAAACATTTAAGCAGGTTGTTTTATTAGGATTCGTTATTCTTATCTTATTCGTAACAACAATCAATATAGTCCAACATTTCAACATTTCTTTTTTTAATATCTCCATCGGTAATAGACTTCTTCCAACTTTACCAATGATATTAATGGCATGGTCTGTTTTTACTATGTTTCCTGTAAATTGCTGGGCTATATATCTTAGATCACACAAAAAAGAACCTTTAATGATAAATTCCATGGTTATGGGGATTCTTTGTTGTTTATCCACATTAATTCTAGGAAAATTTTACGGACTCTATGGAATAACAATCGGATTTGCTTTTTTGCGGTTAATATCCTTAGTATGGATAAGATTAGTCTTCATAAGAAAAAGAGAACAATGGCATATAAATTAAATAAAACTTATTTATGGACAATAGCTTACTTACAATAATTATTCCAACATACAATCGTTGTAACGATTTGGAAATTTGTTTATCATATGTAATTCCCCAAGTAAAACAATATAAGGATAAGGTACACATTTACATTTCTGACAATGCTTCCACAGATAACACTTCTAATCTAGTACAAAAATACATAAATAATTATCCTGATATTATAACATATTATCGCCAAGCTCAAAATATTACAGCATCTCCAAACTTTAACCATGCTGTACATAATGTTCAATCAGAATATATCTATATTCTCAGTGATGATGATATTATTATTCCAGGATTTGTAGCATTAATGTTAGGATATATAGAACAGCATCCTGATGTTGAGTATTATTACCTGAATCAATATATAGCCGACATGAACATGTCAAATGCCAGTATATATAACTCGAATTTGACAATGAACTATATAACATTGTATGAAAATGGAGGAGAATTAATAAAAAAATACCTTAATGGACCAAGTTGTATTTCTGCAAATTTATTCAAAAGAAAAATTTGGATAAATGCAACCAAAGATATGAAAGAGGATTGTCCTGGATATGTTTGGCTTTCAATCTTATTTCATGGAGTAATACGTTCAAAAAGTGTTGCAGCAATTAACTATCCAATGTTTACTGCACGCATGCCAATAGTTCAAAGATATTCGACCAATTGGCCATGGTATTATATAAAAGGACTAGGACAGTTGTTTACATATTTAGATAACATATATCCAGGTATTTACAATACTTGGATACAGCACCAACAACAAACAAATCGTAGACTGTTTTTAATGATGTTATGTAGTATTGCAAACGAAAAAGTACTATATCGAAAACGTTCAAAAGAAATAAAACCATTTATAAAGTCTCGAATGGTACGCCTATTCTATGACTCTTTAACAACCATTATCCCAGGATGGTTTGCAATCAAAGTTATAAAACAGATATTCCGCAGTTTTAAAATCCTTGAATACATAAAAAAATAATGACAACAGCACCCTTTCAAAAACGTATCGAGTGGATAGATCAAACTAGAGGTATTTTATTTTTATTCGTAATACTCTGTCACTCTAAAATGGCTACAGATTGGATGAAAAATATCTACGAACCTATTTTTCTTACTGGATTCTTTTTTCTAAGTGGATATTTATATAAAAAAAGAAAGATAGCAGATCAATTACGTAATATATTTAATCGACTTTTCATTCCAACATTAATTTATAGCGTCTTGTGGGGAATTATAGAAATATTATTAACACAATCATTTAATCAAGGAATCAATACTGCAATAAATACCGCAATAGGTGGAGATTATATTTGGTTCATTCCTTGCTTAATGCTAGTTGAAATTTATTATACACTTGTAAATTATCTAAGCAATAAATATGTTAACATAGCATTGATATTTATAGCATTAATATCATTTTATATTATAACTAAATTACATATTAACAGAGGTTTCTGGTCTTGGGATGTAGCTTCTTACGCAATAGGATTTTTTGCACTTGGAAATATATTTAAACCACATTTATTAAAGAGAAGGAAAGCTATTACTACCATATTTATTTATCTGATATTGTGTATCATATTAGGAAGCATACATTTATTAAAAGATATTGATATGCATCTTAATCAATTTAACTCACCATTGGCTTTCTTAATCACATCAATTTTAGGATGTATCGCATTTACTTCTATAATGCAATACCTACCCATAAATAGATATATAGCAGAGTTTGGAACCTATACATTACTCCTCTTCCCATTTCATAGTCTTGTATTAAAACTTTTCATAAAAATATTACCACAAGATATTCCTTTTTTTTCTTCAGGTATACTCCTTTTAATGACTATTATTACATGTTTTTTCATCGGGAGATATACCTATAAATATTTACCTATCCTTGCTGGAAAGAAAAACTTTTTATAAAAAGGAAACTCCAATCTGCGCAAGCAGAATCCTCTGAAAAAACAAAAGGATATGAAAATAGTCGGATAAGAGTCTTTATAGCTATCTATCCAATATCAAAATTGAAAACATAATATTAAAACGATATGGTTATTGCATTTGTCATTTCAGAAACATTTTCTATATATTCCTTTAATGGAATTAGAATTCAGGCAGAAACTTGGGCTGAAGCGTTAATGAAAAAAGGACATAAAGTTATTAAAGTAAATCCATGGGATAAACATAATTGGGAAGAATATGATATCATTCATATTGTTGGTCCATGCGAATTCCTATTACAATTTACCTCATCTTTAGTTTCTAAAAATAAAAATATTGTTTTTTCACCAATTATTGATACGATTCAACCAAAATGGAAATATAAATTAGTATCATATTGGGGATGTTCCAAATTAAGATTAAGTTGTTACAATCATGATGTCAGATTAGCTATGAAGAATATAAAACAAATTTATGTTCGCAGTCAATACGAAGCCGATTATGTGCATATATGCTATTCTGTACCATTATCAAAAATTGAAATAGTACCTTTATCATATAGAATTAGTCCATGTTTACATTATCCTCAAAAAGAGAATTTTTGTTTACATGTAAGTATATTAACATCTGAAAGAAAGAATGTTCTACGCCTAATAAAGGCTGCTATAAAATATAAATTCAAGCTTATACTAGCTGGTAGTATTGACTCTGAAGAGAAGTTTCTCCCTATAGATCAACTAATAAAAAAGCATAACAATATTTCGTATTTAGGTAAAGTTTCTGAAGAACAACTCATAGAACTTTATTCAAGAGCTAAAGTCTTCGCATTACCAAGTATTAATGAAGGAGTTGGGATGGTTGCGTTAGAAGCTGCTGTTTATGGTTGCAACATTGTAATTACTGAAATAGGAGGACCCAAAGAATATTATAATAACAAAGCGTATATAGTAAATCCATTTGATATTGATGATATTGGGAAAAAAATAGAATTAGCATTAGCAGATGATAATCAACAACCTTCATTAATGGAATATATTCAAAATGAATATTCTTTAGACACTTGTACTAAAAAATTGATAACTAGCTATAATAAAATTGTATCATGTTAGGATATTTTATATTCATTCTTTTAATATATATAGTACTTACATGTAAACTCCCCATAAAAAAAAGAAGTATACTTATTTTTAGCATATTAGTTATATTTTCTGGTATACGAGAAGGAATAGGCTATGATTATTACTTTTATTTAGATATTTCTGACCAAAATATAGGGAAAAGAACTGTGGAATTAATCCCAACAATCATTGCTAATATAGCAAGAATAACTAATCCTTATCTTTTTTTTATTTATACATCAATCATCATATATTATTTAATCAATAAAGGAATTACAACGGTTATAAGGTCTCAAGCTGATTATGCAGTAAGTATCATGCTATTCATCAGTTTTCCCTATTTCTACTTCAGTTCATTAGGAATGGTTAGACAATTTTTAGCTATTTCTATTTTATTCTTTGGGATGTGTAAATATAGAGAAAAAAAAATACCATTATTACTTTGTGTATTTCTAGCTTTTTTAAATCATCAATCAACAATTATTGGAGTTCTACTTTTAATTCCATGGCATAAATTTAGTCGAAAAATATTATTTATTTTTGTTTTAAGTTCTTTTATAATACAACCAATTCTAATAGAAATTTTAAATAGAATTCCTGTATATAATTCCGTTATTGGAAAAATGCAACAATATATCGAACTAGCAGATTTTTTTCAGGGAGGAAGATTAGTAAAATTACTTGTTTACGCATTAACCTTTTTGTCTCTAATATTTTACAAGAAGTTAACTCAAAATAATACCGCCAATAAATATTATATAGGTTTAGTTTGTTTAGGATGTTTTTTCCAAAATGCATTAGATATCAGTCCCCATATGGCGATTCGCATATGTACTTGTTTTTTCATTGCAATATTGGTTTACATTCCTCAACTAATAGAGTGTTTACATTTAAATAAACATCTTTTTATCTACTTAGCCATAGCTTTATTAGGAATTAACATATACATACAACATATCGCAACATTTCAAGAACGTGCTCAAGATCCAATCGGATATTCTTGTGCATACCCATATAGAACTTATTTATTTTAATCAATATGAAAAAAAAAGCATCTGTTAGTGTCATTGTCCCCATATATAAGACCCCAATAGCATATTTAAAACAATGTATTGAGAGTATACTAACTCAGGACTTTATAGATATTTCAATTATTCTCGTTGATGATGGATCTCCTGATAATTGTGGATCTATTTGTGATACATATGCACAAAAAGATGATCGAATAACTGTAATACATCAAAAAAATGCAGGTGTGGCAGCCGCTAGGAACTCAGGTATAGAAGCATGTGATAGTGATTGGATTACTTTTGTAGATCCTGATGACTGGATAGAACCTAACTATATAAGTACATTTTTAAATCTAGCGAAAAATAGAGATGCAGATATAATCATATGTTCTTGCTACGTAAATTATGCTCAAAAGCAAATTCCCAATGCTTTTTTTAGAAATAATGAGATTTATGCTAAAGGAAAAGAAAAAGACAGAATGATGTTACAGTTTTTATGTGCACAAATATATAAAGATAACTTAGGGACTGCTGATTCTGGATCTCCATGGTGTAAATTTTATAAAAAATCTTTTATAGATAAATATAACATTCGTTTCAATCCCTTCTTAGAGAGAATGGAAGATAATGCATTTAATTTATTTGCATATCAAAAAAGTAATGCCATCTATTATAATAATACTTATTTATACCATTACAGAAAAAGCCTATATTCTGGATTCTCAAAATACTCTCCAAATATAGAAAAAAGCTATGAACTCTTTTTTAAAATTTTTAGTGATTTTATAGAAAAAGAAGATAAAACATCCCTATTTCAAGATGCATACAATATAAAGATATTGAATAGTATTTATGTATATTGTAAAATGAAATATTTTCATCCCGATAATCCATTTTATCTAAAAGAGAATTTCAGACAGTTAAAAGATTTACTACATTCAAAAGTATATTTTCAACCACTGCATAACATTAAAATAAAATATCTAAGTTTAATAGAAAAAGTTTTTTACTTAGCAATTCGTCTTGATTCTCCTTTTCTATTATGGATTTTATATAAAAGTAAAGATATATTATTTAAGATTACTGGAAAAGGTATTTAAATTAGATTAGATATAATAGAAAGTCACACAAATAATCTTACTAAAACTTTAATATGAAAATACTCTATTGCATAGATGGAACTTTCAATTCCGGTGGAATGGAACGAGTTATTATAAATAAAGCAAACTATTTAGCAGAACATGGTTATAATGTATTTATTATAACTGTTAATCAAAAAAATAGAAAACCCTTTTTTGAAATAAATAGTAAAATTCAATCAATAGATTTGGGAATAAATTATTCTGATGATAAAGATCTATTTTTTCTAAAAAAAAGTATAAGTTTTTCACGGAAATTAAAACAACACAAGAAAAAGTTAAAAGAACAAATTGCAAAAATAAAACCAGATATAATTATTTCAACATTTGGATATGAATCATATTTTCTTTATACAATAAAAGATAGCAGTAGAAAAATTATTGAAATACATTTTTCCAAATTTTTCAGACTACAATCAAACAGATCTGGAATATGGCATTGGGTTGATGTAATTAAAAGCTATCGAGAACAACAAATAGTAAAGAAATACGATAAATTTGTTGTATTAACTTATGAAGATAAAGAATATTGGGGAAATTTAAAAAACATAATAGTAATTCCAAACTTCTTACCATCTCATCCAGAACAAAGAGCTCCACTTACCAACAAAAAATGTATCGCCGTTGGACGTTTAGATTATCAAAAGGGATTTGATATGCTTATTGATATTTGGGCAAATATACATAAAATACATCCAGAATGGGAATTATTCATTTATGGCAATGGCAATCTAAGAACCAACTTAACAAATAAAATTCAAAAATATAATCTACAAAATTCTGTATTTATAAAACCTCCTACTCCTGAAATATTTAATGCTTATAATGAATCATCAGTATTATTATGTTCTTCAAGATTCGAAGGTTTACCAATGGTTTTATTAGAAGGATTTTCATGCGGATTGCCCGTTGTATCTTTCAAATGTAAATGTGGTCCCCAAGATCTAATTATAAATGGAGAAAATGGATATCTAATCGAAGAAGGAAATCTCTCAGAATTTACAAAAAAAGTTATATACTTAATAGAAAATATTGAAAAACGAAAACAAATGGGAGAATCAGCTTACCAAACATCTCTAAAATACACTAGTGATAAAATTATGGAAAAATGGATCAAACTTTTTAACGAATTATAATACATATGACAATAAAAATCATATTAGCAACTCATAAAAAATATACACTTCCCCAAAATTACATTTATCTACCAATCAGAGTTGGAAAAGCTTTAAGTCAAGAAAATTATGGATATCAAGGAGATGATACGGGAGACAATATATCTAATAAAAATCCTTATTTCTGTGAACTTACAGCCTTATATTGGGGATGGAAAAATTTAAATGTTGATTACATAGGTTTAGTCCATTACAGAAGATATTTAGGATTAAAAAAAGAAAAAGAAAAAATAAACGGTGTATTAACATCTGAACAAGCTGAAAAGTTATGCAAAAAATATGATATCATACTACCACAAAAAAGGAGATATTATATAGAAAGTTTATGGTCTCATTACGCACATACACATGACATTACTCATTTGGAAAAGACCAAGAATATTATAGCTAAATCATATCCTGAATACCTCCCAGCTTTTGAAAAAGTAATGAAACGTACATGGGGTCACATGTTTAATATGTTCATTATGAAAAAATCTCTAGCTGATAAATACTGTACTTGGTTATTTAATATTTTATTTCAACTAGAAAAAGAGGTTGATTTAAGTACACTTCCTGCCTTTGACGCTCGTTTATTCGGAAGAGTAAGTGAATTATTGCTTGATGTATGGATTGAAAAAAATCAGTATTCATACAAAGAAATAAAAATGATTCAACTAGGGAATGAGAATTGGCCTCAAAAGATCAAATATTTCCTTGCAGCTAAATTCTTTGGAAAAAGATATACACAGAGTAGATAATGCAAATAAATATTAAGCTATGCAACACTACGACTACCTCATAGTAGGTGCAGGACTATTCGGTTCTGTATTTGCCTACAAAGCCAAACAACAAGGCAAGAAGTGCCTGGTTATCGATCGTCGTCCTCACCTAGGAGGAAACATTTATTGTGAAAAGATGGAAGGTATCAATGTTCACAAATATGGTGCACACATCTTCCATACTTCGAATAAAATGGTGTGGGATTTTGTAAACTCTATTGTAGAGTTCAACCGATACACCAATTCGCCTGTAGCTAATTACAAAGGTAAGCTATATAACTTGCCTTTCAATATGAACACGTTCTATCAGATGTGGGGGGTGACTACTCCTGCTGAAGCAACGGCCAAAATCGAAGAACAAAAGGCGGAAGCTGTTGCACGCATGAAGAAGCAGGGAGTAACCGAACCTCGTAATCTGGAAGAACAGGCGCAACTGCTTATCGGAAAGGATATTTACGAAGCACTGATTAAGGGTTATACCGAAAAACAGTGGGGACGCAAATGTACAGAACTGCCGGCTTTTATCATCAAGCGTCTGCCTGTACGTCTGGTATTCGATAATAATTACTTCAATGATAAATATCAGGGTATTCCTATCGGTGGATATAACGTCTTGATTGAACGTCTGCTGGAAGGTGTGGAAACTCGTCTGAACTGTGATTTTTTTGCCAATCGTGAAGAACTTTCAGCATTGGCTGACAAGATTGTGTTTACAGGAGCTATCGATGAGTTCTACGACTATCAGTTCGGCAAGCTAGAATATCGTACCGTAAACTTTGAAACTGAGGTATTGGATATGCCTAACTATCAAGGTAACGCTGTAATAAACTATACAGAAAAAGAAATACCTTACACACGTGTCATCGAGCATAAGCATTTCGAAATGTTCGGGGCAGACATTGAAGCTTGTCCGAAAACCGTTATCTCGAAAGAATACAGTTCAGAATGGACAGAAGGCAGTGAACCGTATTATCCAGTAAATGATGATAAGAACAATTCTTTGTACCTGAAATATAAAGAACTGACTGATAAAGAAACTAATGTAATATTCGGTGGCCGCCTCGCTGAATATAAGTATTATGATATGCATCATATAGTGGAAAAGGCTTTAAATTTTTTCCTGTAAACTTATCATATCATAATTATAACACAATTAATAAACCAGCATGCAAAATCATATAGTTATCATGGCAGGCGGCATAGGAAGCCGTTTCTGGCCCATGAGTACATCCGAATATCCCAAACAGTCTATCGATGTAATGGGGGTAGGAAAATCGTTGATTCAGCTCACGGTGGAGCGTTTCAAGGATATCTGCCCGAAAGAGAATTTCTGGGTGGTGACATCGGAAAAGTATGTCGACATAGTAAAGGAACAGCTTCCGCAGATTCCGGCTCAGCATATTCTGGCGGAACCGGAAGCAAGGAATACGGCGCCGTGTATCGCGTATGCGTGCTGGAAGATCCGAAAGGAGTTTCCGCAGGCGAACATCGTGGTGACGCCTTCGGATGCGCTGGTGATTGATACGGCAGAGTTTGCTCGCTGCATTGCCGTGGCACTGGAGAAGACGGCGGACTCGCAGGCTATCGTGACCTTGGGGATGATGCCTACCCGACCGGAAACGGGCTACGGATATATTGCTGCTCAGGGTGAAGCGGACGCAAAGGGTATCTGCAAGGTGGAAGCGTTTAAGGAGAAACCGGACGTGGAAACGGCAAAGGGATATCTGGCTGCGGGGAATTATTTCTGGAACGCGGGGATATTTGTGTGGAACGCGGACACGATTACGAATGCCATACGCAGGTATGCGCCGCAGATTGCCGGAGTGATGGACGAGCTGGAGCCTGCCTTGTTTACGGACAAAGAGGCGGAGGAGCTGAAGCGGCTCTTCCCTACTTGCGAGAAGATTTCCATCGACTATGCGGTGATGGAGAAGGCGGAGGATATCTTTGTGCTGCCGGCGGAGTTCGGATGGAGTGACCTGGGTAGCTGGGGTTCGCTGCGCACCTTGCTGCCGCAGGATGAAGCGGGCAATGCCAAGGTGGGCGGCCGGGTGGATATGTACAACTGTCGGAACTGTGTGGTGCATGCGGCGGAGCACAGACAGGTGGTGCTGGAAGGTCTGGAGGGCTACATCGTAGCGGAAAAAGACAGACGGCTGCTGGTGTGCCGCCTGAGTGAGGAGCAGCGCATCAAGGATTTTGCTGCGGGGAAGTAAACGGGAATCGCCACGCTACTCTATACGGAGGGTATCGTGGCGATTTACCGACAGATCTATTTTTTCAAAAAGTTCAGAATTTGTTTTGTTACACCATCATCCAATGCATAATCGAATTTAGTTTTAACTGTTTTATCTTTAGTTTGAAATATAACTTGTCCGGGAGCATCTGTTGAATCTACTTCTATATACTTCTTATTTGTTATATAAGTATAGAATTTATCATATTCCAGTACCAGCTGTACATCTTTGATTGTCATTTCTCCCTCCGGCCGTGGAACAATAATCCCTTTATTTCGTATTATTTCTTCCATAGCCTCTTCAAAAATTACAAATATTGGAGTTATGGGATGCATTGGATCATTCACTCGCTGTAAGAACATATTAAATTCATGGATGCAATAGAATGAATGCAACCAAGGTTTGGTAATGATAAAAATCATATACTTACAATTGTTCATAGCATCGCTGTAAAAAGTATTCCAATTAGGATTTGACATCTTATAAACACCAAGTGTTTTATCCCACCGATATAATGTATCTTTATCATGTTCCAATGAAATTGCATCCAGATAAGCACTCATTTTCTTTTCTTCCACTATCCTCTTGAATAAATCCCATGTAAATTCAAACCCGCCTAGTGCGCCTCCAAAACTGATTAAGACATCTACTTTAGTAACGGGCATCTCGCCAACTTGTGTTTTTGCCATAATTTAAAATTTTTAATTATTCCTACTCTATTCAGGCTTTTCGGTTTCGCCTTCATATTTTTCTATCCAAGTACGCAGGATATCGTTTCGTGTAATACGACAGGTGTAATAACAGACAGGAATACCTGTAAAGTCCTCACCACTCGCTCCTTTTACATAATTATCGAATGCTGTAAGCAAAGTATTCAGATCGAATGTCCTGTCTTTTTCCTCCTCGCATTGGGACATTTTGCCAAGCATAGCTGCCACGCTGGTATTGAATGTATTAAGACGGCACATACGTACATATTCCGGAGCATACCCGTTCACTTTCCGGCAGCTTATTAGGGTATAAAAC
>ERZ773144.1990-NODE-1990-length-17053-cov-6.099541_pt1 | contig 17053 bp, 7 predicted proteins | sample MGYA00580849_ERZ773144 | MGnify/ENA primary metagenome ERZ773144 (study PRJEB29015, sample SAMEA2737861) | human gut metagenome | biome: human gut; feature: human-associated habitat; material: faeces | place: China | collected 2012 ...
GATTGAATGCTAAATATACACTTGAACTGGAAAATGGAATCTTGTTTGATGTAAAGGGAAGCTATGCAGTAGAAAGAGATTCACATAATCAATCTGGAAAGAATAAGACAAAAGGTGAATGGATAGTAGGAACAGGATTGGGTTATAAGTTCTAATGGAAATATCAGCAAGAAAGGCGCTGAAAGAAATAGAAATATTTTTTGAGACAATACAGGAGGCATTGCAGAAAAGTCATTCATTAATATTTATAAATATAGGAATATTTGAAGTAAAGAAAAGCAAGAATAATAGCCAATCCAGTAACTAAAGAATCTATGAAGATTCATCCAAGAAAAACAGTGAAATTCAGAGTATCAAAAGATATTTATGATAAATAAAAAACCAAGAAATGCTTAATATATTTTTAAAATTAAAGGATTGATTTCTGCAATATACAGAAGTCAGTCCTTTTATAATAAAAATTTTTTAAGAAAAATAAATGTTGAGAAGTGTACTATATACATACTTTTAATATTATTTTTAAATCAAATGATAAAAAAATTGAAAATTATTGTTGACTTAACTACAAAAATGTTGTATCTTGTAGTATGAACTACAAACAAATAGGGAGGGTATAATATGAAAAAGCCTATAATTGGGATAACTTCAGCTCATGAGAAGGAAGAAGGGTTAAGAAACTATCATAGAACTACAGTAAGTATAGATTATACTAAAGCGGTAGTAGCAGGGGGAGGAATACCAGTAGTTATTCCTGTTACTGATGACATAGAAGTAATAAAGGCACAACTTGAACTTTTAGATGGATTACTTTTATCAGGGGGAGCAGATTTGAATCCATTTCTCTATGGACAGGATTTTAAAGAGGGAATAAATGTAATTTCGCCTGAAAGAGATAAATGTGAAATGATTATAGTTGAAGAATTTTTGAAAACTAAAAAACCAATATTAGGAATATGCAGAGGACACCAAATTTTAAATATCTACTTCAATGGAACATTATTTCAAGACTTAAGATATTATGGAAAGGAAGCTCAAAAACATAGACAGGATCTTTATCCTGAACTGGCTACTCATAGAGTAAATATTATTGAAGAGGACAACATACTTTTTGAGCTGTATGGTAAAGAGATAGCTACTAACTCATTCCATCATCAGATTATAGACAAAATAGGAGAAGGACTGACTACAATAGCTGTAACTAATGATGGAATAATAGAAGCATTTCAAATGAAATCTCATAAATTCCTTTATGGAATTCAATGGCATCCTGAAATGATGACTGCTAGGGGAAATACAGAAATGAAAAAAATATTTGAAAAATTTGTGGCAAGTTGTGAGGTAGAATAAATGCAGATATTTAAGAATGCAAGAATACATTCTTTTAATTCTGAAAATACTATATACGAAACAATGGCTATAGAAAACGGAAAAATAGTGTCTATAGGGAATACAGAAGATGTATTGGAGAGATTTAAAGAAAGAGAAGACAAAGAAATCATTGATTTAAAAGGAAAAACTGTAATACCAGGATTTAATGATAGTCATGTACATTTCATGAATTATGGATATACAGGAAAAAAGATAAGATTAAATGAATGTAAAAGTATAGAAGAACTTATTGTACTTGGGAAAAAAACTTTACCTTATGGGGGTTGGATATTAGGAAGAGGATGGAATCAGGATCTTTTCTTGGGGGAGAAGAGAATACCTGAAAAAAGAGATTTAGATAAAATATCTAAAGATGTACCAGTGTGCTATACAAGAGCTTGTGGCCATGTGGCAGTAATTAACAGCAAAGCTATGGAATTATGTGGTATAACACCTGAAACAGAATGTTTTGGTGGAGATATAGATTATGACAAGGGTGTATTTACAGAAAATGCATTGTATCTTGTTTATTCACATATTTCTAAACTTTCACTTGAGGAAATGAAAAATATAATATTGGAAACTCAGGAAAAATTTTTAGCAATGGGGATAACATCAGTACAGACAGATGATTTTGAATCATTTCCAGATAAAGACTTTAAAAAAGTGATACAAGCATATGAAGAATTAGAGAGAGAGAAAAAACTTAAAATAAGAGTTTATGAACAGGGGCTTATGCCTACAAAAGGCAGAATAAAAGAACTTGCTGGGCATAAATACTTTACTGGAACTGGTGATGAAAGATTTAAAATGGGACCGATAAAACTTTTACTGGATGGATCACTGGGAGGAAAAACAGCTTTACTGCAGCTGCCTTATGAAGGGGAAGATAACAATAGGGGAGTAGTAACATATACACAGGAAGAATTTGATGAAATAGTGAAATATGCAGATTCATTAGAGTATCAGATAGCAGTGCATGCTATAGGAGATGGAGCTGTAAAAATGGCATTAGACAGCTTTGAGAAACTTCCTGCTCTCAATAGAAAAAGGCATGGAATAGTACATTGTCAAATAACAACAATGGAACTTATAGACAGAATAAAAGAATTAGATATTATAGTATATATTCAGCCAATATTTCTGGATTATGATTTACATATAGTGGAAGACAGAGTTGGATATAAAAGAAGCTTGGAATCATATATCTGGAAAACTATGCTGAATAAAGGAATAAAACTCTGCTTTGGTTCAGATGCTCCAGTAGATAGTGCAGATGTAATAAAAGCAATCCATTGTGCTGTGAACAGACAGGATATGAATTTTTATCCAAAGGATGGCTGGCTTCCAAATGAAAGAATATCTGTAGAAGAGGCAGTGAGATGCTATACATTAAATAGTGCTTATGCATCTTTTGAGGAAAATAAGAAAGGAAGTTTAGAAATAGGTAAATTGGCAGATTTTATTGTATTGGATAGAGATATATTTACTATTGATAAAAGTGAGATACTTTCTACTAAAATTGATTCAACAGTCATTGGTGGAGAGATTCTATATATAAATATTTAAGGGGGTATAAAAAATGTTGGCGTATTTTGAAGCTTTGGTTAATTTCTTATGGGGATTACCTATAATAGTAATCATCTTAGGAACTGGATTTTATTTTACTTTTAAAACTGGATTTTTCCAAGTATTTCATCTTAAACATATTTTCTCAGAAACTATATGTAAGATAATTAAAAAAGGAAATAAGGCTGAGGGAGAGGGAAAAGGGCTTATAACTCCTTTTGAAGCAGTTGCAACAGCAATTGGAGGTTCTGTAGGTGTAGGAAATATAGGTGGAGTTGCTACAGCTATGGCAGTAGGAGGACCGGGATCACTTTTCTGGCTTTGGATAGCAGCTTTTGTAGGAATGATATTAAAAATGGCAGAAGTATCTCTAGGAGTTTACTATAGAGAAAAAGATGAAAAAGGAGATCCATATGACCTACATATTATATGGAAAAAGGTCTTGGAGAAGAAAAAGGTCATAAATGGTGGCTTATACCTGCTGCTATATTTGGTGGTGGAATATTCTCTACATTCTTCATAACAGTACAAAACTATACAGTATCAGAAGCTGTAAGTGCAGCATTTGGTATTAAAATAATTTATGCAAGTATCATATATATTGTATGTAACTATATTCTTATTATTGGAGGAATAAAATCTCTAGGAAAACTAGCTGGAAAAATAGTTCCTTTTATGTGTATATTCTATGTTGGAGCAGCACTTTATATAGTTGCTATAAATATTGGAAATCTTCCTGCAACACTAGGACTTGTATTTAAAGGAGCTTTTACTGGAACAGCAGCAGCTGGAGGATTTGCTGGAGCAGCTTTCAGTCAGGTAATGAGAATTGGTATGGCAAGATCAGTATTCAGTAATGAAGCAGGATGGGGTAGTTCTCCAATGATCCATGCTTCTGCACAGACTGATCATCCTATCAAGCAAGGACTATGGGGAGCATTTGAAGTATTTATTGATACAATTGTAGTTTGTACTTTAACTTGTCTTGTTATAATTATCACAGGTGTATGGAGCAGTGGAGCAACTGGAGCTACTCTTACTCTAAATGCTTTTGCAACTGGGATGGGATCAGCAAGTAAAATATTCATAGCAACTGGAATATTCCTGTTTGGAGTAACTACTTCATCTGGATGGTATGCTTACTATGAAATTATTTTAAGACACCTTATGAAATCATCTCCTAAGTTAAAAGATGGAATATTAAAGTTCTATAAAATATTCTATCCAGTACCAGGATTTGTAATGGTGGTTATGGCGACTACTATTGGAATGCCAGGATCAACTGTATGGTTGTTTGCTGACTTTACAACAGCAGTGCCAACATTTATTAATATAGCTGTTATGCTTTCATTAAGTGGAACTTTCTTTAAATTATTTAAAGATTATAAAACTAAATATATTTTGAAAGAGGAAGTTAAACCTGAAGATAAAATAAAATTATTCTATGAAGAAGATTAAAAATGTTAAATATTATAGTTAGAGAAAACTGGAGCTGAAATAGCTCCTTTTTTTATTTGTTTTTTACAATATTTGTATATTAAATAGAGAATATATATTTATTTTGGTTTGGAATATGTGCATAATTTTAACCTGAGAAAAAATTATAATTGATACAGCAGAATAAGAAATTATAATAGAAAAGATAAAATAATAGGAAAATGAGAGTTGTGTTAATAGAGAACAAAAAAATAAAAATGAGATATTAATACGAAAAGAAAGACTGTTTGTGCAGTCTTTTTTTCATATATTGAAGTATAGAAAAAACATTATATATCTGCAATTAAAGAAGATAGATATGAACATATGAATGAAAAAGCTATTATTATTTTATTTGTGTGCGTAAAAAATATATGTTATAATTCTATAAATGAATTTTGTTTACAAAATTATATTTTTAGCTGAAAAACATAAAAAACATATTCTTGAATTCTTATATTTAGAATATTTGTGCGTCAAAAATAAAGGAGGGATCAAAATATAAAAAACTATTCTTAATAATAAAATACATTAAAAGGGAGAAAGATTATGAAAAAAATGGCAGCAGTATTCCTTTTTTTATCTTGTATAACAATGATTTATTCACAAGAAATAAATGAAAAAGAAGGAAAAAAAGTTCTTGAACAAATAAGAAAAGAGATACAACTTGAAGAAAAATTAAAACAAAAAGCAGCAGATGATGCTGAAAAAGCTAGAATAGCTGAAGAAAAAGAAAAGGAAAAAAAGGGGAAGAAAGTTCTTGAAGATATTAGAAAAGACATGAGTGAATCTCTTGAAGAAAAAGTATTCAGAAGTAAAAATAATTCAATAGAGAGAACAACAGCAGCAGCTACAGCATTTCAAGTAGGAAAAGAAAGAATGTCATTTTTGAAAATAGAGGAAGAGGAAATAAAAGAGCTTGAAAAAGTTTTAGGAGCAGAAGCAGAAGAAAATAGAGTGTTTTTAAGTCAAAAATTTGATGAAGTACATGAAGAATTTATTTTAAAAAACGATGAAATACAGATTTTATCATCTGAAAATAAAAGGCTTAATGAATACTTGAGTAAATTAGATACAATGGAACAAAAAGTGAAAACAGGGAGAAACTAAGGGGGAAGATTTATGAGAAAAAATGAGATAGAAAAATCTCTAAAAAGATTTTTAAAGAGAAAAGTCAGTTTCTCTTTTTCAATTTTGATAGCTTTTCTGATAACAGGAGGAATATCATTAGGAGCAGGGATAACAGCAGAAGAAATACAGGAAACAAAAGGAGATATTTTAACTAGAATTGAATTAGAAAGAGAAGAAATAAAAAGGAAAATAGCTGAAAATGAAAAATTGATAAAAGAATATAATTCAGATTTTGTAGAGCTTGTAAGAAAGGGAGATTTTTATTCTAAACCTCTAATACCAAGTACACAGGTATTTTTTACTTATCAGTATCTGGATAATGGAAAAACAAAAGACAGAACAGAAAAAGAATTTAAAGAAACAATAGATGCAGTAAATGAATATTATGGAACAAGAGCTGGAAAATCTATGCTGAAATCTTCTGGGAATATTGGAAAAGACAAAATAATGTCAGGGAATGGGGTAGCTGTAGATACCTCAGTATTTAGAGAAGAAATAGATTTAGGAGCCAATATTCAGCTTTTAGAACCTGAAATGCCTGAAATTAATCCAAGTGTATCTGTGAATGTAACTACACCAAATGTTGTATTAGGAGCTCTGCCAGGAGCTGTGAATCCAGTTACAATAACAATACCAAGTATATCTATAACTCAACCAGGAACGCCATCAGCACCAAGTGGAGTGACGGTAACTGTAGTAACACCATCGGCAGTGGATAAAATAGAAATAACTGCACCAGTTATTCCAACTCCAACTGAACCAGCAGAAAAAAATATAGTTGTAAATCTCCCAGCAGCACCTGAGGGATATGAACCAACTATGATAATTCCACCAGCAGCACCATCTACACCAACAATAGTAGCACCAGTGGAATTTACTCCACCAGCTTTAAACTTTGTAGGAACGGGATTTGGGCAGTCATATGGAATAGGGTCAGTGCAAAATGGGGCTAAGAGAGGAAGTATAGATGCCAACATAGTAATAGAAAACTATGAAAATTATTCAACTCCAGGAAATACAGAAGCCAATCCAATAAAAATCACAGCTGGAGGTAATGTCACTACATGGAGCAATGGAAATATACATGCTTCAACTACAGTAGAGTATTCCTTTAGTGAGATATTGGCTCCAGGAAGTACAGGAAAAACAAATGCTTTTATAAATGAACTAAGAGATCATAATGCTATTATTGGTGGAAATTATCAGATGAATTATGGAACTTCAGATAGTGTATATACAAAGATGTTTCTAAGTCATAATCCAGCTGGACGACACACATCTGATGGATTCCCATCTATGGGTGGAGGATTGTCATCAGGATGGCTGGGACAAAGTGGAGGAGCAAAGACAGCAGAATTCACTGGAACACTAGTATTGAATGGTTCATCTAAAATAAATCCAGTATCAGGAACAACATATGAAATACTTGTAGGAGTAGAGCATCAATTATGGGATAGTCAGGATAATAGAGTTGGTTATTCAATATTTAATAATAAAGGAAAAATAACATTGAATTCTGGTTATAATGTTATTGGAATAATGATAGATACAGAAGCTCTTAATGAAACAGGAAGAACTAAGTATAATAATAACCAGACTAAAAATACAGGGGTTATTATAATAAATAATGAAAATAGTATAGGGATAGATTTTGGTGCTTATACAGCTCAAACTTATATTCCAGTTGATGTTGAAATTGGAAATATTGAGGTAAATGGTAAAAATAACTATGGTTATAGAATGAAGAATATATTTACTTCCAATAATGTATATTATGATGATGTAACTGTATCAGGAGGAGCAGGAAAAATAACTGTTGGTGGACAGAAGAATGTAGGACTTGCTATAGGAAAATCTCTTTCTTCAGCTCCAAGCCCTTATACAGAAGCTGGAAATTTGAATCATGGTGTGTTAAGTGGAGCAAATCCAATATCTAACTTTTTTGGAATTAATGTAGAGATAGTAGGAAATGAAGTAATAGGATTTTTAAGACTGCTTGATTATTCTGCTAATAATACTAATGATTTTATATTTAATAATCAGGTAATGGGAAACTTTAATATAGGAACTGGGGCGACTAACAGCACTCTTATAAGAACTGATAAATATGGAATTCAGATACAGGCTGATATCACAACTACTGGTACCAGCGGCAGTGGAAATACAGTTGCTCATTCTAATGGACAGACACAGCATATATACAACAGCGGAAATATAACTGTTGGGAGTGGTCTTATACAGACTACAGGATTATCTGCTACTGGGACAGCATTATCGTCTAAAATAAATATTAGAAATACTGGAACTATTATTCTAGGTGGCAAAGAAAGTACAGGAATGTATGTAGATAAGTGGACTCAGGGAGAAAATACAGGAACAATTAAAATGACAGGGTCTGAAAAAAATGCTGCTATTTCTAATGAAGGAAAATTTAATCTTTCAGGAACTTTAGAAGTAAATGGAGAAAAATCATCAGGACTGTATAATACAGGAACTGGAGCAACTACAATAAATAATAACACTGTTATCAAAGCTGAAAATGGTGCAACAGGTATTTATGGAAATGGTGGAACAATAGCACTTACTTCTGGAAAAAGTTTGAAAATAACAGTTGATGATTCTTCTAACCCTGTAACAAAAGGATTGGCAGTTTATGCTGGAAATGGTTCTATTATAAATATACAGGGAGCAGACATAAATGTAAAAAATGGATCAGCAGGAGTTGCTTCTTTTGGTGCAGGAAGTAGTATCAATTTAAATAATGCAAAATTAGAATATCGTGGTGACGGTTATGCAGCATATTCTGATGGTGTTGGAAAAATTGATTTGACAGGTGCTGAAATAATACTTGGTGGAAATGCCACAGGAATTGAAATGGATTTGAATATTCCAGAAGCATCTAGACCTATAAAATTGAGTAATACAACTATAACTATGATGTCAAATGATGCTATAGTTGCTAATTTGAAAAATGCAGCAGGACTGCAGAGCTCAAATCTTCAGGGAACTATAATAACTGCTTTAGGTGGAAATATAAATATTAATCCGGGAACTGATATGTATGGAACATATGACAAATATAAAGTAGCAGCAGTAGATGGAGGAGATCTTACTATTGATAATGATATGGATAAATTTTCTACTGTGAATACTTCAGATGGATATTTTTATTCAAGAAGATTTTTGGCTCAAAGATTGAAATTGGATGTAGCAGCTGGAGTAAAAGTAAATGCTTCAACAGACAGTACATATGCCAATGACTATTTTAAAGGGCAGGTTGTTGGACTCGAAATGAGTTCAAGTAAAGCAGCAGTTTCTGTAGCTGACACTCAAATTAATTTAAAATACAACTCTCTTGATGGCGGAGCTAAAATATCTGCAAATAGAACTGATTCTGGAGGTTCAGGAGCTATTGGATTATACATAAATTATGGTGAAATAAATGCAGAGGCTGGAACAACTATAGAAGTAGAAACTGGAAGTGGACCTGTAAATGATAAAGGTGTAGGAATATATGCTGTAAATGGAAGTAAAGTAAAAGCTCAAGGGGATATAAAAGTAGCTGGAAATAAAGCTATTGGTATATTGGGAATGACTAATAGAGAGCAACAGCCATTGGGAACACCAATAATAGATGAATTTGGAGGGAAAGCAGGAGAAAATACTATATCTATCGAAAACAGCGGAAATATAGAACTGGCAGGAGAAGGGAATATAGGGATATATGCTTTCAATAATAAACCATCTGGGACAAAAACTGATGCAACAGCTAAAAATAGTGGAAATATAAATATAGGAAATTCTACAAGCTCAGAAATGGCAGTGGGTATATATGGAAGTAATGCAACTTTAGAAAATACTGGAAATATCTCAGTTGGTACAGGAGCTATAGGTATTTATGCTGCTTTTGATTCAGAAGTGACAAATGTGGGAGCACTTAAATTAGGTACAAATGCAATAGGAGTATTAGCTAATGAAAAGACAGTGCTTAATACAACAACTTTAACTTTAAATCAAAATGGAAGCGGAACAACAGGACAAACAGCTATATTCTACAAAGGTGAAGGAACTGGAACAGAAACACAAACTTTAAATTTTGGGATAAATACTCAAAATCTTGAAAAAGCAACAGCTGTTTATGTTGAAAATCTTAATTTTGTTTCAAATGCCCAATTGGATATAGGAAAAGATGGAGTAGGAATATATCTGAAAAAAGGAAGTCTAAATAACACTGCTACTAATGCTGGAATAATAAATCTATTATCTGGAAAAACTGGTGCAATAGGAATGTACACTTCTGCAGGGAAAATTATCAACAGCAATACTATAAACATAAATGATTCTACACACATTGGAATGTTTGCTTCAGGAACAGGAAATACAGTTTCAAATGGAGGAACAATAAATTTAGGAGCAGATAGTTCTACTGGAATATATGTAAAAGATGGGGCTAAGGCAGAATTAAATACTTTAGGAAGTATTATTTTTACTGGAAAAGAAAGTGTAGGAGTATTTGCAGAGAATGCAGAAGTTGAAATAAAAGACAATATTCTTTTTTCTCAGTCTAATGAAAATAAAAATATCTTTGCTTATGGAAAAAATGGAGCGAAGGTAACTTTAGATGCTGGAAAAACTTTGAGTGTAAATGGAGTTGGAACACCAGTGACTACAGGACATAAAACAGTTGGAATATATCTTGAAAACTCATCAGGCAAAAGTTCATACATAGGAAATGGGAAAATACAGGTAAGCAATCAGGCTATTGGACTTTATTCAAAAGGAGAGAATGACCTTATTGTAAATGTTGAGGCAACAGGAGCAAAAACAACTGGAATATTTGTAGATAGAGCTTCAAATATAGGAGGAACTGTAACTGCTGAAAATGACGCTATTGGTGTGTATGGTGATGGTGGAAAATTAAATATAGGAGTAGGAGCAGCAACAGACTTAACTTTAAAAACAACTGCAGGAATAGGAACAGGAATGTATCTTACAAGTGGGGCATATGCTGTTGGAGGAGACATCAATGTCGAAAATACCACTTCAAATAAAAATATTGGTGTGTATTACAGCAAAGGAACAGGAAGTTCTCCTGTAACTAACAGTTCTAAAATAAATCTAAAAGATGGAAATACAATAGGAATATATGCAGCAGATGGAATAAATCTTTCAAATAATTCAGATATTACTACTCTTGCAGGAAAGGCTGGAAATATAGGAGCTTTTGTTGGAGGAAATTCTAGATATACTTCAAATGCTGATATTACTTTAAATGGAGCGGGAGGAATAGGAGTCTATTCTGAAAATGGTCAGGGAATAAATTCAGCTGCAGGAAAAATATTTCTTAATGATTTAGGAACTACTTCAGTGGGAATGGCAGCAGAAAATACTGCTTCTGTAGAAAATCTAGGAACAATAACAGATGCTGGACAAAATCTTGGAATGTATATTTCAGGGACTGCTTCAAGTTTAGGGAAAAACAGCGGAACTATAACTACAGATAAAGGAACAGGAGTATATGTAGAGGGGGCAGGAAATAGCTTTGATGGGTCAGCAGGAAAAATAGAAGTAGTGACAAGCGGAATAGGTATTTATTTGGAAAATACAGGTTCTAATAAAATAAAATCTGGAATTCTGGATATAGCTTCAGGAGCTGTGGGAGTTTACGGTGATAATGCTAAGATTGATTTTACAGTAAATTCTTCAGCGTCTACAGGAGCAATAGGAGTTACAGCTAAGAATAATTCAGTAATATCAGGAAATATTACAACAGGAACAGGATCAGTAGGAACGTATATCTTAGATGGTACAGTTTCATTAAATGGAGCAGTGATAACTACTGGAGTGAATACATTAGACACATCTGTAGGGATACTTTTAGATAAAGGAATAACATCAACTTATACTATAAACAATGTAAGTGTAAATGCCAGAAATGGAGTAGGAATCTATTTAGGAAATGATACTGGAACTTTTACAGGGGTGGATTTAGTTCTTAATGGAACTGTAAAAACTGAAGGAGGAGTAGGAGTATATGTAACTGAGTATTCTACTTTGACAACAGGAAATGCAACTTTGAATATTGATGGAGGAGCAGGTATCTATGTAGATAAAGGAACTGCAAATCTTGGAATAACAGGAAACCTGACATTTAATTTCCTGTCAGGTGGAGGAATAGGAATATTTAATAATGGAGGAAATCTTACTCTTGGAAATAATATAAATGTCACAGGATCAGGTTCACTTGCATCAACATCTAATGGAAGTCTGTCATCAACAGGAAATCTTAATGTAGGAGATGGAGCAGTAGGACTTTTAGGAGAATATAACAGTGGAACAACTACACCGCAAAGTATATCAAATTCTGGAAATATAACAGCATCATCAGGTGGAATAGGGCTTGCAGCTATGAAAGGAAGTTCACTTCCAGGAGCAGGAATAACAATAGCTAATAGTGGTATAATAACTGCCTCAGGAAAATCATCAAGTAATGCCTCTATTGGAATATATACAGATATTGCTGATGTAGCAAATACAGGGCAAATCAATGTAGGAACAGATGGAATTGGTATCTATTCTTCTAATAACGGAACAGCTCTATCAATACAGAATGATAATATGATTATGACAGGAACAGATGGAATAGGTGTATATATTAAAGGGACAGTAACTGGAATAATATCAAATAATATCACTTCAGTTGCTGGATCATCTAATAATACAGGAGTTGTATTGGAAAATGTCACTGGAGTACCTTTAAATATAGGAACAATTTCTTTGGGAGCAGACAGTATAGGAGTATTGGCTAAAGGAACAACTGGAACAGTTAATGGAACTATTGGAGTTGGAAATGGAGAAACATCAATAGGACTTGTAGCTGACAGCGGCTCAAATATAACAATTGGAACTTCTGCAAATATTTCAGCAGGAGATAAGGGAATAGGAGTATATGTAAATGGAGCTTCTTCTTCTGTTATAATAAACGATATTTCAAAAATCAGTGTAGGAACAGATGGAGTATTTGTATATTCAAATGGAGGAAATCTCACATTCTCTGGAAATCTTGTAGCTGACAATAAAATTGGAATAGTAGCAGAAGGAGGAAGTGTAAATACTTTAGGTTCTTCTATTACAGCAAAAAATGGAGGAATAGGTGCTTATGTAAAAAGTTCAGCTCCATCATTTGGAACTACTGCTATAACTGTACAAGCTGGAACATCAGAGAAACATTCAATAGGAATTTATTATGACAGTGTTACTTCAGTTGGAACTATTCCAACAATAAATCAAACTGGAAATAATACTATTGGATTGATATTAAATAAATCTTCTGGAACATTGGCAGGAACTACCATTGGAGCAACAGGAAGCAATCAGGTAGGAATAATGGTAAAAGGAACTGTTTCCAATAATGTAGCAGTAACTGGAAATATTGATGTATCAGGAGATAAAAATATCGGATTGTATAATGAAGGGGGAGCATTAAATATAGGAGGAACTGTACTTGTTGGAACTTCTTCATCAGGAGTACAGTCTTCAATAGGAGTATATCTTGATGGAGGAACATATACAGGAACAGGAACTGTATCAGTAGGAGCCAACAGCATTGGTATCTATGGAGTGAATGTAGGAAATATTTCACAGACAGGAGCACCTATTTCAGTTGGAGCAGGAGCCGTAGGTATCTATGGAGCAGGAACTGGTACAGAAACTATGACTGTAACAGCCCCAAATATTACAGTTGGAACTGATAAAGCTGTAGGTGTTTATGGAAAAGATATAAATATGCTGGTATCAGGAAATATGTCTGTAGGAGCTGGAAAAAGTGTTGGAATAGTAAGTTCTGGAAATGGAAATATTTCATATACTGGAGATATAACAGTAGATAATAAAGGAACATCAGAAGCATCTATTGGAATATATAAAGCTCTGGGAACAGGAGTTATAACTGCTTCAGCTGGAAACTGGAATGTAGGAGATGGAGGTTATGGAATCTATGTTCAACAGATAATAAAGGAAGAAGGAAAAGCAGACATCATTACTTCAAATACTGCAACTATAAATAATGATGCAGATATGGTACTTGGAGAAGCCGCTGTTGGAATTTATGCCTCTGGGAATAATGACATAACAAATACTGGAAATATAACAGTGGGAGCTACAACTGTACCAGGAGGAAACCATGCAAATGTAGCAGAACACAAAAATTCAGTTGGATTCTATCTGTCTTCTGGAAGTAAAGCTGTAAATATGGCAGGAACTGCAATAACTGTAAATCATGATCATTCATTAGGAGTATTTGGAACAGGAGCAGGAACTAAATTTACAAATAATGGAATTATGAATATAGATAATGGAGGAATTGGTGTTCTGGTAAGAGATGGAGCAATTGCTGTAAATAATGGAACTATTAATTTAGGAGGAACATTAGCTGCTTGCGGAGCTTCTACTGTAGGTATGGCAGCATATGCTGGCGGAACAATAATCAATAATGCTGTTATAAATGTAACTGAAGGTGTTGGAATGCTTTTAAGTGTAGGGTCTGAACTTGTAAATGATGGAACTATCAATGTAGTTAATGGAACAGGAATAGAAGGCAGTGGAAAAGTAGTAAACAGAGGAAACATATATGTTACTGGAACAGGAAAAGCTGAAGATACTTCAGGAACATCTTCTACTGCCAATATAGGAAGTGTTGTTGTAGATTCAAAAGGAAATATCACAATAAATGATAAATATGTGGCTATTGGAGGAACACTTTCAACAGCAGGTTCTATAATAGTTAATGGGGCATATGTAGATGTAACAACTGGAACTCCACTGTTCAATGCACATAGTGTAAGCGGAGAAGTAAAACTTCTTTCAAATTTTGCTTCAACAGGAAATGGTAGAACTTATTTAATAGAAGATTTTGTCAATACAGCAGCAGGAACTATAACAGGAAATAAACTTACTCCTGTCACTTCTCCTCTATTTATAGCTAAAGTCACAAGTGATGGGCATTTAGTTATTGTAAAAAGACCATATGCTGACCTTACTATAGGAGAACAGTTTGATGCTCTTGATAAAGGATTGGATAATATATTGGAAAATAGCAATGGAATGGGCAGAGATGCAGATATATTGAAAGGCTTAAATGAATATCTGGATGGTTTGGATACAGGAAGTTTCGAGAAAGAAGCCACTAGAACTCTTGCAGAGCTGAGAGGAGATATTTATGCAACTATCCAGGGAAGAATGCAGGATATCAATAGAGCTTTTGATAATTCATTTTATGAATTGGAATCTTCATACAATTTAACAAAAGACAGCAGCAAATATAGTATTATTTATACTGATGGAAACTATAAAGATTCAACACTTGGAATAGATGATTATGATTATAAAGTAATGGGAGTTCTTTATATGAAAGAGAAAGAAGGTGCTGAATATGGAAGCAAATATGGTTATACATTAGGATTTGCAGGATCTAAATTTAAATTTGATGATGGCGGTTCAAAAGAAGATGTATATTCATTGAGAGCAGGGATACATAATGTTAAAAACTTTAGTGATGAGCATAAAATTTCATTGTTATCTAGGGTAGAATTAGGATATAATAGACATATAGCTAAAAGAAAAATTGAACTTAACAAAACTTATGAGAATAAAGCTGACTATAACACTTATTCAGTAAGTTTTGACAATAAACTTAGTAAAACAATATATACAGATCTTTCAAGCCAGCTTGATATATATACTGATTTAGATCTTGAATATGGAAAAATAGGAAAGTTTAAAGAAAGGGCTGGAAGTAATGGAGGTTTGGAAGTTCAAATCAAAGATAATGATTATTTCAGTGCACAATTAGGAGCTGGAATAAAAGCGCATCAAAAAATATATGCTGGAAATGATATTTCAGTAAAATTGACTGGAGATGTAAAATATGCGTATGAACTTGGTGAAAACTATGATGGAAATAAAGCTAGACTTAAAAATGGAGGGGAAGGATACTACAGCCTGATTACTCCAGAGAAACAGGAAGGAAAAATCATAGGAAAAGTAGGTTTGACAATAGAGAAAGCAAACCATATGGGAGTGACATTTGAAGTGGAAGCTGCAGATGAAGGTCACAGAAAAGATTCATCAGTTAAATATGGAGTAAGATTTAATTATAAGTTCTAATATAACATCAGGCTGTTCTAGTGGAGCAGCCTGATTATTAATTAAATTATTTTGAAACATTGAGGGGGAGATATGGTTCATTTAGTTTACTGCAATGATAAAGAAAAAGTGTTGGATAAAATCAAAGATGGAACAAAAACGATGATAGTTCGTGGTGCAGCTGGAAGAAAAATACCTCACAGCAGGGTTTTCCAAGGGGAAGTATTATATTTTATGAAAAAAGGAACAGCTAAAATAACTGAAAAAGCAGTAGTGAAAAGTGTTCAGAATTATATGAAATTATCTGATGATGAAATTAGAAAAATACTTGAAGAAAATCAAAAAAATTTAAATTTAAATGACAGACAGAAAGAGCGTTGGCATAAAAGATGTCTTTGCTTGGTTGAATTTGAAAAATTAGAAACTATTGAACCATTAGAATTTGACAGACAGGGAAATATGGATGACTGGCTTATTATAGAAAAGATAGAAGATGTCCTTACAGGAACAAGTATTCCCTATAATTACGAGAAATCTAAGTTGAAATAAATACTGTAAAATTAAAAAAGATAAGGCTGATTCATTTAGTTAGAAATAAAAACTAACTTTTTAATCAACCTCTTTTTTATTTTTATTTTATTAATTTTTGAGATAAATTTTCTAATAGTTGATCCATTTTTTTGATAATATCATTATTTTCTAAATTGTATTCTTTAGCTATGGATTCCATTTTTTTAAATCTTACTATAGTTTTTCCAGAATTATTTTCCAATATCAATAATTTTAATGGAAGTTCTAAAGCTATATTTTGATTAGCCTGCATTAAAAGTGTACCTATTTTTGGAGCACCAAATACAATTACTGTTGTTTTTCTTAAATCTAGATTTACATCCTTTGCATTTTGGTAATGATCAAATTTAGCGAAAATTGGAATATTTAATTTTTCCAACTCTGTTTCAATTGTAATTATTGTATTTTCAAAGTCATAAGAACTGGTATAATTAATAAAAGGTTCCTCAATAATAATACTTTCATTTTGAGTTTTATTTTTTTTAGAATTTAGATTAGCTGCAAATAAAAAAGATGAATTGATTAAGAGTAAAAGCAGAATTAATTTCATAGAGTTCCTCCTGATATTTATATAACTAAAATAATAAATTTAAGTATTTTTATATCTCAAATATACAGATTAATTTATTGATTTCATTTTAATCTCCTCCTTTAAGTCTGAAGTTTTCTTTATACTCTTTTTTCTATATTATCACATTAACTTTATTAAGTCAAGTTACTTTATTTTTTAAATTTATAAAAATAAAAAAACTTGAGTAAAATCTAAAATAATAATGTATTAGATAATATCTCAAGC
>ERZ773144.2016-NODE-2016-length-16886-cov-4.799834_pt1 | contig 16886 bp, 16 predicted proteins | sample MGYA00580849_ERZ773144 | MGnify/ENA primary metagenome ERZ773144 (study PRJEB29015, sample SAMEA2737861) | human gut metagenome | biome: human gut; feature: human-associated habitat; material: faeces | place: China | collected 2012 ...
GGGGAATCGATGCAGCAGGAACAACAGTATATCAGCCAGGCAATAAATTGGCAATGGTAGAAGGCGGGCTTGTGGTATATGCTCAGTGGGCGGTAATTAATGAACCCGGCCCCGAACCTGGACCTGGACCCGACCCGACACCTGGCACACCTACAGCAACAACAGCCGTACTGGGAGAAGCATTAGTACCTGTACAGCCTGAAGTAGGAGTTCTCGGAGAAGCGTTACCTCCTGAAGTAGGAGTTCTCGGCGAAAGCAAGGGACCCGGAACCGGAGATACCGCACCGATAGCAGGCTGGTCACTGCTGATGATGGGCGCCGTGCTGACACTGGGATTTACCGTATATAATAAGAAGCGCAAAAAAGAAGAAGAATAAATCTCCTTCTTGAGTACAAAACCATAGTCTGTCAGATATAAGGGAACTCCTGTCGGTTTTACTGGTGGGAGTTCTTCTATATATAATGCAGTCAGCCGCGCTGACGGAAACTGTCCTGTTCAGAATATTCAACAAAATATTTGAAATATTAACATTTTTTTGCGAAATGTAACGCTTGACGTTACGCTATGTCCGCTATACTCAAATTAACGATGAGAGGGAGGTGCTATATGCAGCAAACGTCATTGAAGAAGGGCTTTTTACCGAAAAATGTCATCTGTGTCTGCATTGACGAGATAAAAGAGGAACTGATAGAAGGACGGATGTACCATTGTTATTCGGAAACCCCTGTGCTTTTCACCAACCAGCTTCAGCTATTGGCTGAAATGGAGGCGTTATATGACAGGCTTAATTTCCCGCAGGCATCGACCCGTGACAGAACGCTGAAACCCAAAAAGGTACAAACAGAAACAGACAAGGAGGCAGAAGCGGTGAAGGATGAACAGGATATAAAAAATCAGGTGGGACGCAAAGCTTCCTTTATTGTCCGTGTGACCAGCAGGCAAAACGCTACATGGCAGGGATCCATATCCTGGACGGAGAAAGGTGTTACAAAGCATTTCCGCAGTGCGCTGGAGCTGTTAAAGCTTATTGACAGTGCCATAGAGGGCAGTGAATTAAAGGATGGTACAGAGAATTAAGGTATCTGTAAATTTAAGAAGAAAATATTTCTCTTCGGAGAACTGAAATAAAACAGGAACAGTAAAAAGAGGGAGAACTTCTGCCGGTTAATTTTGGCGGGGTTCTCCTTTTCTTTAGTCGGAGCTTTCTTAAGAATTTCTTTCGCTTTTTATCCACTATTTTTCAACGATTCTTCCCTGATTATTCCTTGACTAAAAATATTATATATCATATGTTACTATAAATAAAGTTAAATTCCTTTTATTTTTCAAATATAAAAATAAATTATCATTTTTAATAAAAATAAAAAATATTTTGCAAAAATATATTGACATATTTTGAAAAAGATGATAATTTATACCTATGAATAAATTAAAAGAAGACATTTTAGGAGGAAAAAATGAGACAAGAAGCGACTATCAACAGAAACAGTATAACTGTAAACTTTACAATAAAATATTGTAATAATGCGGAATCTCTGTTGGATAGTGATGGATTTAAAAGAATTATGACAGCATTTTTAGAAAAATTGGAAAGAAAAGAAGTTCCAGTTTATATATATATAAAAGAAAGATGCAATATAGATGATAATCTCTCAGAAGTAATAACAAAATTCTTTAAACTTCTCATAGTTTTAGAAGCAGAAGAAATAGCTACATTAGATGAGAAATATGCTAAACTTTTAGAAAATAGAGATGTATTGGTAGAATTTATAGAAAGACTTTATACTTTCTGGAGAAAATTTGAAAGATATGCAGTAGTAAGAAATACTAAAAGAGGAGAAGGACTGCAGAATGTTAATTTTATTGAAGCTATAAACAACTTTAAAAATTTGATACTGAGCACATACAGACAGATAGAAGAAGCTGTAATGGGATATAAACACAGAGTCTACAGACAATTGAGTGCAGGAATAAATGCAGGAATAATATTAAATGATACTAAAAGAAGCTGTCCATCTGAATATTCATTTTTAGAGAAGATACCTTTTATAGAAACTATTATATTGCAGCCTCCATTTATAACATACCCTAAGAGAAATACAAGAACAGGAATATTTCAGGAAGTAAAGGAAAATCCTTTTAAGGATATCTGTATAAATACTGAAAACTGGTTTTGCTATCCAGCTAAAGTAGGAGATTCACTGGCTTTTATATACTTCAACAGATATTTTATGTCACAGGGAATAGCATTGTGTAATCTTTTTGAATTAGCTAGAGAAGAAGAATACATGAACAGAAGACCAGATATATTATATATCTATGGTGTAAAAGATTTTGAAAATGAAATGAAAACTGTATTTTATAATGATAGAGAAAATAATATGATAATAGGATATGCAAACTATAATGAAGATATAGATTATTTTGGATACATGAAAAAAATGATATTAACACTTCACAATATAAGAATGATAGAAAAGGGAAAACTTCCAATACATGGTGCTATGGTAAATATTGTTATGAAAAATGGAAAGACATTTAATATTGCTATTATGGGAGATAGTGGAGCTGGAAAATCAGAAAGTCTGGAAGCATTTAGAACCCTCAGTGAAAAATATGTAAAAGATATGAAAGTTATCTTTGATGATATGGGAACATTTGTATTAAATGAAATTACCAGTCCTAAAGCATATGGAACAGAGATAGGAGCTTTTGTAAGATTAGATGATCTGGATACTGGATATGCTTATAAAGAGATAGATAGAAGTATTTTTATGAATCCAGATAAGATAAATTCAAGAATAATTATACCAATAGCTTCATACAATGATATTATGAAAGGCTATCCTATAGACATGTTTCTCTATGCAAATAACTATGAAGAGGGAGAGGAAATAGAATTTTTTAATTCAGCAGAAGAGGCTATACCTGTATTCAAAGCTGGAAAAAGAATGGCTAAGGGAACTACAAGTGAAAAAGGTTTAGTAGATTCATATTTTGCCAACCCATTTGGACCTGTACAAAACATAGCAAAAACAGATATACTTATAGAAAAGTTTTTTGAAGATATGTTTAACAAGGGTGTAAAGGTAGGTCAGATTAGAACTCAATTAGGAATAAAAGGAAATGAAAAAGATGGTCCTAAAAGAGCTGCACAAAAATTATTTGATCTTATAAAAGATTAGCTTCCTAAGATTTATTTTAAAGTATAAAAAAGACAGCTGAAGTATTTCAACTGTCTTTTTTATATATTGGTAAATTATTTGAGTATATTTATTATAGTTCTATTTAACTACTGTCAATGAAAACTTAAATTTTTCAGCTTATCTAAAAAACTCATTTGACAGTCCAATAGCATATATTTTTATAAGCTTCATTATTATTTTTAAAGCAGCATAGTTCAAAAACTTTAATAAGTTTAGTATAATTTTTTATTTTTTAGTAGTAGAAAGCACTTTGCATTATGCATTCTAATATTTATCTGTTAAAAATACACTCTATTTTTTTACCAGGAACACGGCATTTGTTGCAAGAGATACACTTTGATCTTCTAATATCCCCCTCTTCCCACCTTTTCACTAAATCAGGTTCAGCAATAAAAGGTCTGGCTAATGAAAAATATTCTATTGAAGAATTATTGAGTATTTCCTCCATTCCTTCTATACTTCTGTTTCCTCCTACCAATAAAGTAGGTATTTGAGTATTTTGAGCTATAGTATTGGCAAATACTTTGAAATAACTTTCTTCAGAAGGAGAAGAAATAGTTCTTGAAGGATTAGCTCCACTCACTTCAATAAAATCAAGTCCCATCATAGCGAGTCTTTCACACACCCAAGAACTTTCACCAAAGTTAAGACCTTCATCTTCAAAATCATCACAATTTATTTTCATACCAACAATGAAGTCATCTCCAACAGCTTCTCTTATAGAAAGATATACATCAATCAGTATTCTTGCTCGTCCATCTACATCTCCACCATATTCATCTTCTCTTTTATTAAAGAAAGGATTTAAGAATTGGCTTAAAAGATATCCATGAGCAGCATGTATCTGTATGCCATCAAATCCACTATTTTTTGCTCTCACAGCTGCCTCTTTAAATTTTTCTACTAAATTACATATATCTTCCTGTGTCATTTCCACAGCTTCTATGCCAGTGATAGGATTTTTATGGGCACTGGGACCATAAATAGTTTTGCCAGAGTTTATATTATTTCTTCCCTGTGAACCACCAGCAACGATTTGAAGGAAAATATTTGCTCCATATGAATGTACTTTTTCAGTAAGCAGAGTATAGTCATCTATAAAAGAATCATCATAGATACAAAGCATATTAGATGCAGGAAGATCATCTTTTAATACTGATGAAAAACTGGTAATTATATTGCCTACTCCCCCTTTAGCAAGATTTTCATAAATATCAAAAAGCTCTTTTGTCATGTGACCATTATCTGCAAGATTTTCCCAAACAGCACTTCTAAAAAGTCTATTTTTTAACTTGAGATTTGCAAGATTAGTTTTATCGAAAATAGTTTTCATTGAAGCCACCCCTTATGTTACATTTTATTTCTTGAACATAAAATATACAGCCCCTATCATGCAGAAAAATGCATAGATATAATTTAATTTAAATTCTTGTTTTAAATATAATATTGAAAATCCTGAAAATACTATAAGAGTAACCACTTCCTGTATGATTTTTAATTGAGCTACAGTGAAGTATTGAGCCCCTATTCTGTTAGCAGGAATAGAAAAGCAGTATTCAAAAAATGCTATTCCCCAGCTTGAAGCTATTGCAAACATCAAAGCACTCTTGGTATTTTTCAAATGCCCATACCATGCAAATGACATAAATATGTTAGAAACAAACAATAGACAGATTGGTAAAATTTTCATAAATATCTTTCTCCTTTGGAAATTATAATTTTAACACAATGATTTTATACCAAAGAAGAAGAATAATCAATAAGATTTTTTAAAATAAGAATTAAATGATTGCTATATATTTTTTATATGATTCTCTCAAAAAACCATATATATAATTATATAACTTTTAAGAAAAAAAACAAGGAAATTTTTATAAAAAAACCTCTTATTATTCCGAAATAATCAGAATGTTAAGAGGTTTTTAAATTTTGTTAAGTATTGATTAAAATATTAGTCTATCATTTATTTTATTAATTCTAAAGCAACAGGAACATTTTCCTGAACAGTTTCTTTTTTGATTATTTTACCAGCAACTTCTACTCCAATAGCACCTATTTCAGCAGGTTTTTGAGCAACAGTAGCAGATAATTTTCCATCTTTTACAGCAGCAACAGCATCATCTGTAGCATCAAATCCAACAACTATTATATTTTTTCTTCCAGAAGATTCAATAGCTTTTAAAGCTCCTAATGCCATTTCATCATTGTGAGCAAATACGGCATTGATTTCAGGTTGAGCCTGAAGAATATTTTCCATAACTGTAAGACCTTTAGTTCTGTCAAAGTCAGCAGCTTGTTTAGCTACAACATCAAGTTTACCAGCAATAGCTTTGTTAAATCCTTCTCCTCTATCTCTGGCAGCTGTAGTTCCAGGAATACCTTCTAATTCAACTACTTTACCTTTTCCACCTAATTTTTCAACAATATAGTTACCAGCAACTTCTCCACCTAAAACATTGTCAGAAGCAACATGAGAAACTACTTTTCCACCATTAGCAGCTCTGTCAAGAGTTACAACTGGTATTTTACTTCTGTTGGCTGCTCTTACAGAACTTACAACAGCATCAGAATCAGTAGGATTGATAAGAAGAACATCTACACCTTTTACCAGAAGATCTTCTACATTTCCTAATTCTTTAGAAGGGTCGTTTTGAGAGTCAAGAACTATAAGTTCATATCCCAATTCATTAGCTTTTTGTACAGCTCCTTCTTTTAATGTTACAAAGAAAGGATTGTTTTGTGTAGAAACAACAAGACCTATTTTTTCTCCAGCTGCAGAAGCTGCTGATGAAACAGCAACAAGCAGAGCTGCCACTCCAAAAACTTTTAGAAATTTTTTCATTTACACCACTCCTTATTTATTTGTTAGACTTTTTGTCTATTAATACTGCGATTAAGATAACTAGAGCTTTAATCATCATTTGATAATAAGAAGAAACATCAAGTAGGTTTAAAGCATTTCCTAAAACACCAATGATAATGGCTCCAAGAGCTGTTCCAGTAACTTTTCCAACTCCTCCAGAAAGAGATGTTCCTCCTAAAACAACAGCTGCTATTGCATCAAGTTCATATCCTGTACCTGCTGTAGGCTGAGCAGAGAAAAGTCTGGAAGTAGTTATTACTCCTGCGAGAGCAGCAAGAACTCCACAAGTACCATATACCCATATTTTTATTTTATCTACATTTATACCAGAAAGTTTGGTAGCTTCTTCATTTCCGCCTATTGCATATGTATATCTACCAAATTTTGTATGAGATAGGATATAATGACCTCCAATAAATAAAAGAATCATTAAGTATATAGGAACTGGAATGTTGAAAATATATCCATCACCAATATTTTCAAAAAGCATACCTCCATCACGAACAGTAATAGGCTTTCCATTAGTAAATACCAGAGTAGCACCTCTTAGGAAAGTCATTGTCACCAATGTAACAATGAAAGCCTGTAATTTCATTACTGAAACTAAAAATCCATTGAAAAATCCAAAAATCATTCCTAAAGCGAGAGTTATTATAAGAGCAATTAAGGGATTTAATCCAATATTTAAAAGATAAGCCATAACTGCGCCGCAAAAAGCAAGAATTGAACCTACTGAAAGATCAATTCCACCAGTAAGAATAACAAAAGTCATTCCTATTGCAATTATTGAATTTATAGAAGTCTGTCTTAATACATTCAGAATATTTGCCATAGACAAGAATCTGGGATTTAGAATAGCCACTATTATAGAAAATATAACAAGACCAATCAAAGGTTTGTTGCTCCAAAGTTTTTTAAACATTATTTCCTCCTACTGCACATCTCATTATTTTTTCCTGTGTTGCCTCTTTACCTGTGAATTCACCAGTTATTTTATGATTATGAATAACTAATATTCTATCACTAAGTCCAAGAATTTCAGGCATTTCAGAGGAAACAATGATGATGCTTAATCCTTTTTTCTTTAATTCATTAATGAAGTCATATATCTCTTTTTTAGCTCCCACATCTACTCCTCTTGTAGGTTCATCTAATATAAGTATCTTAGGATTAGTTAGTAAAGCTTTAGCAATAGCTACTTTCTGTTGATTTCCTCCACTCAGATTTTTAATTTTCTGATCAATAGTTGGAGTTTTAATACTAAATTTCTCTACATAATCTTCTACACTGTTTTTTTCACTTTTTTTATTAATTTTAAAGAAAGTTGAAAAGAATTTTAAAGAAGATATAGTCATATTTTCTTTAACACTTAACCCAAGAACAAGACCATCACCTTTTCTGTCTTCAGATACATAGGCAATTCCATTAGAAATACCTTCTTGAGCTGACTTTATATTTTTTTCAGAACCATTGAGCAATACCTGCCCTGAATGCTTTTTTAAATGACCATAGATAGTTTTTACAAGTTCACTTCTTCCAGCTCCCATAAGACCAGATATTCCTAGTATTTCACTTTCATGAAGCGTAAATGAGATATCATCTATAAAGTCATTTTTAAGATTTTTTACTTTTAGAACTTCTTTTCCCTTTTTTACATTTACTCTGGGAAATTGTTCATCAAGAGATCTTCCTACCATATTTCTAATAATAAATTCTTCATCAATATCTTTTACTTCTTTTTCACATATAAATTTTCCATCTCTCATTATTGTAATATCATCACATATTTCTGGAATTTCTTTTAATCTGTGAGAGATATATACAATACTTTTCTTTTCTTTTGTAAGTTCCCTGATTACTTCAAAAAGACTTTCAGTTTCACTGTCAGTAAGAGCATCAGTAGGCTCATCCATTACTATTATTTTAGCATTTTGAGATAAGGCTTTAGCTATTTCCACCATTTGCATTTTTCCAATAGTAAGATTTTTAATTAATGTTTTTTCGCTTTCAGTGACATTTAATTTATCAAGTAAAAATCTTGCTTCTTTATCCATAAGTTTAGCATCTATTTTTCCAAAGCTGTTTGTAAGTTCTCTTCCTAAAAAGATATTTTCTGTTATACTTAGCTCTGGAATCAGGTTTAATTCTTGATGAATAACAGCAATTCCTCTTTCCTGTGAATCTGTTACATTTTTAAAATTTACTTTTTCATTTCCTAGATAGATATTCCCACTGTCCATTTGATATATACCAGTCATAATTTTGATAAGGGTAGACTTACCAGCTCCATTTTCTCCTAAAAGAGCCATTACTCTTCCACGATATATATTTAAATGAGCACCATTGAGGGCCTTTACACCAGGGAAAGTTTTGACAATTTCAGTCATTTTTAAAACTATTTCTTTTTCCATATTCTCTCCCTAAAATACTACTCCTGATTTCAGTATTATATTTGCATATGGAGAACATTCTCCAGTTCTTACAATAACCTCACTATTATGAGTAATTTTTTTAAACTCTTCATGAGGAACAAAAACAACTTTAGGATTCATGCCAGCTTCTTTAAATGATTTCATGATTGATTCATACATAAACATATTTTTTTCTTTTATTTCTTCAGCAAGAATGATTTCCTCTACCTGCATTTCGCTAAGTACAGGGTTTAACACTTTAATAAATCCTGGAAGACCAGCTTCTACCGCTAAATCTATTCTTTTGACATTTTGTGGAATAGGAAGACCAGAATCACAAAGAGTAATATGAGCTGTATGTCCAATTTTTGCAATTTCATAAGATAATTCACTATTTAGTAATCTACTTTTTTTCATTCTTTTCTCCTTTGAAATTTTCAACTTCTTTAATAGTTGGTATTGATATTTGAGCTCCTTTTCTTGTTACAGTTATGGCAGAAACTTTTGTAGCAAATTCAATAGCTTTATCTAAATTATCACCTTGAATATTTTTTACAAGACCACCAATAAAACTATCACCAGCAGCAGTAGTATCCACAGCTTTTACTTTATAAGCAGTATGAAGTATAGAACCTTTTTTATTTAAATGAAGAGAACCTTGACTTCCAAGAGTAACAATAAGTTCTTTTACTCCCATATTTAAAAGTTTTTGAGCAGCAGCTTCTATTTCTTCTAAAGTGTTTGTAGACATACCAGTCATAATACCAAGTTCACTTTCATTAGGAATAATTATATCACTATTTTTTATGATTTCATCATTCAGCAGAGTAGCAGGAGCAGGGTTTAATATAGTTGTTTTTCCAGCTTCCTTAGCCTTTTTTAATACATATTCCACTGTGTCCATAGGTATTTCAAGTTGTGTAACAAGAATATCTGCATTATTTATAACTTCTATATGTCTGTCTATATATGCTCTGTCTACATCCATATTTGCACCAGATACAACAAGTATTCTATTTTGACCATTCTCTTCAACTATTATTTTAGCTATTCCAGTAGACAAGGCAGAATTTTCTATATATTCAGTATTGACCCCACTGTCATTCATAGATGATATAAGATCTTTACCAAATGAATCATTTCCTATTTTGCCAAGCATTGTAACTTGAGTTCCTAATTTTCCAATAGCAACAGCCTGATTAGCTCCTTTTCCACCTGGTACTTGAAAAAATTCTTTTCCAAAAAGAGTTTCTCCTCCCTTTGGAGCTCTTTCACAAACTGTTACCAAGTCCATATTTATACTTCCTGCAACTACAACTTTTTTCATTAAAACTCCTTTCTATTTTTTATCAAAATAGGTTCTATATATGTTTTTTTTCTTTTATTTTTATCTGTAAAAAAAAGAGAGTATGTTTTTTCTCCTATTATATCAAGTGGTATTTTACAAGAGATAATGTTTATTCCAAGTACCTCTAGATATTCAATTTCCTCAAAACATGATAATTCCATTTCTTTATCAACAGCTTTCATAGCTTTCAAAAATCCTAAAAGCATAAGGTTATTAGAAGCAAATACAGCTGTAGCTGAAGTATTCAAAATTTTTTTTCCAGCTTTATATCCACTTTCAAATAAAAAATCTCCTTCATGAATATTAGTTTTTGAATATGGAATATTCATATCAAGGTGGGCATTTATATATCCTTTTAATCTTTCTTCTGCATTGAGAGAGGAAAGATCTCCAGTAATAATAGCTATATCTCTATGTCCCCTATTCAATAATTCTGTAACTACTTTATAGGCACCTATGTAATTATCAAGAAATATTCCAGGAAGAGTATAATCTTTAATATCTCTGTCTAAAAGAAAAACGGGAATATTATAATTAATAAGTGGGAGAAGGGGATTTTCTTCATATTTTCCATTGATAAGAATAGCAATAACACCAGCTATTCTTTGTCCAATTATATTTTTTATGGCTTTTTTTTCTAATTCAATATCTTCAGATGTATTGTAAAGAGCTATTTGGTAATCACTTTTAGCAAAATTTGCACATATGTTATTGATAAGTGAGGCAAAAAATGGATTGCTGATATTAGGAACTAAAAGAGCAATGGTATTATTTTCCATTTTAGAGAGGTTTCGTGCAATAACATTCGGAGTATAACCTTTTTTCTCTACAAATGCTAAAATTCTTTTTTTAGTTTCAGAATTGATATTTTCACTTCCATTAATAGCTCTGGAAACAGTGGCTACTGAAATCCCAAGATGAGCTGCAATGTCTTTCATATTCATATTATCACCACTTGTTTTTTATTTATGTAACCGTTTACAATAAAATATTACCCTACACTTTGTACTTTGTCAATAATGAATGTTTAAAAAACACAGTAGCATACACTTTGAAATAAAAATTCATAATTTTTATAAAAAAATGTTATTTTAATTTTGCTCATAAAATAATTTTTGATACTCAAATTTTTTTTGTATATTTTTATATAATTTAGATATTATTTCAAAAAATTATCAGTATTAAATAAATTGACTTTTTTAACTTTATAGAGTATATATGTATTATAAACTTGTAAAAGGAGGATATGAAAATGAAAAAAATTATACTATTATTTCTTGCTCTAGGTAGTTTAGTTATGGCAAATGCTGAAAATAACATTGAAAAAAATAGAGAAATAATGTTAGGTGGTTGGCAAATTGCAGAAATGGAACCTGTATCTTTACCTGAAAAAGTAGCAACAGGTTTTCTAGAAGCTTTTAAAAATATCTTAGGTGCTGAATATGTTCCTGTATTATATTGCGGTTCGCAAATTGTAGCAGGAAAAAACCATGTCATCATCTGCAAACAAAAAGCAATGACAAATCCTCCAGTAGAACATCTTGTAAAAGTAATATTATATGAAAATATAAAAGGAGAATTTCAAATTAAAAGTATAGAAGGGATTCTGTAATTGAATCCTAACAGCTTTAGAAAAAATAATGAAGAGAATCAGTTGAAATGGTTCTCTTTTTTATTTTTAAAATAAGCAAGTGTTTTTTCTATCTATACTTGAAAATTTGAATATATTATGATACCCTTAGTTATGTATTTAGTGATTCTAAGTTATATAAATTTATGAATATTTAAAGTATAGAAAATGAGGGATAATTTATCTCTTTTACAGGGAGGTTTATTTTGAAGCATATTATAAGTGACTACCATATACATAGTGAATTTTCAGGGGATTCAACTCAAGATATGGAAGAGATTATACAAAAAGCTATTTCTTTAGGTTTGCAGGAAATAGCCATTACTGACCATCTGGAATATGATATAGAAGGAATGACAGATAGATGGGTTTTAAAAGTGGATAAATATGTAAAGAGAGTGTTGGAATTAAAAGAAAAATACAGAAAAGATATAGATGTAAAACTTGGAGTAGAAGTGGGAGTCCAAACTCACACAAGAGAATATCTGGAAGGGATTGTAAGCAGCTATCCTTTTGATTTTGTAATAAATTCCAGTCATGCTATCAATAGAATAGATCTTGCTTTTGGAGAAATACAGGAAGGAAAAACCAAAGAAGAGGTACAGGCACTTTATTTTGATAATGTATTAAAAAATGTTGAGTTATATAATAAATTTAATGTTTATGGGCATCTTGATTTTGTTACAAGATATGGTGGACCTAAATATAGAGGGTTAAACTATAAAGAAAATTTTGATAGAATTGATGCTGTATTAAAAAAGTTAATAGAAAAAGGAAAAGGTATAGAGATTAATACTTCTGGATATAGATATAAGGAAGATAGATTTTATCCATGTACTGATATCATAAAAAGATATTATGAACTTGGTGGAGAAATCTTGACAATAGGGTCAGATGCTCATGTAAAAGAGTATTTAACTATGGATTTCAAAAGAGCATATGACTTTTTAGAAAGTATAGGTAAAAAATATATTACTTCTTTTGAAGGAATGCAGCCAGTTTTTAAGAAAATAAAATAATAAAGATAAAAAAGAGGTAAAAAAATGACTTATGAAGTAAGCAGAGAAGTAATGAATGAAGTAATAAAAGAATTTGCCAAAACAGCAAAAAAATTAAAGGGAGATCTTGTAATATTTACATCAAGATTGGAAGATGAGTATGTCATAAGAGATATTAAGGATTTTGAAAAATTAAAAATAAAAAATGGTGACATGGTTGAAGCTACTGTTTATGTAGATGATGATGACGAGTTGTTTGAAGAATTTAGACTTGGAAATGGAAAAGATGATCAAGAAGTAAGAGATAAAGTTCTTGATAGAAAAAAATAATATATTTTTAGTATTTATTAGAAATTAATGACTAAAAATATGTTAACAAAACTTACATAATGAAGAAATTTGAAATGGTAAAATTGTATTTTCAGCTTGTTTTAAAAACTGTTTGATTTAATATATAAAAAATGATAGAGTGTATTAAAAGTCTTTAATGGAGGTAGAAATAATGTATAAAAAAATAATAACTTTTTTAGCAGCAGGAGCTCTTTTAGTTGGGTGTTCTAGTATAGGGGCTGGAAAAAATGATATAAAAAGTATAGAAAAACAAGAATTTCTATTAACTAATATGTACAAAGATGCAAATATAACTATTGCATTTGAAGGAGATAGAGTATATGGATTTTCTGGTGTAAATAGATATTTTGGAGGAGCTAAAATAGAAGGAGATAATATAGAAGTACTTAATGTTGCTTCTACTATGATGGCTGGGCCAGAAAATAGAATGCAGGCTGAAAGCGGATATATAAAACTCTTAAATGAAGCAGATAAAATAGAAGTTAAAAATGATAGTATCATATTACTTACTAAAGATAATGAAAAATTAATATTTGAAAAAAAATAGTCAGATAATTTAGTTAAAGTATATAGGAAACTGTAAAATAGTTTAATGTTTTATATGAAATAAGCTAAAAATTATTTAGACAGAATAAATTTGATATTATTAATGCAATTGTAACCTTGTTGCCACATGATTGGATTAAATTGAATCTAAAATTTCCCTCTATGTAATTAGAGGGATTTGAATTTTTTGTAAAAAATTTATAAGGAGAATAAAATGTCTAAAAGTATTAGCTTGGGTAAAGATCCAGTATGGAAATTATTTTTAAATTTCTCTATCCCAGCAGTGACAGGAATGATAGTAACAGCTATGTATTCTATTGTGGATGGAATATTTGTAGGTCGGGGAGTAGGAGCAGAAGGGCTTGCTGCTTTAAATTTAGGTTACCCAATAGTGAATTTTGGAGCTGCCTTGAGTTTGATGTTTGGAATAGGAGGAGCCACCCTTATTTCTTTAAATCCAAAGGATAAAGAATTTTGTAACAGATGTTTTTCATATATAATAGTGCTTAATGTTACTGCATATCTGCTTATACTTTTTTTGGTTATATTTTTTAATGAAAGAATAATAAGGCTTATGGGAGCAAACGATAATCTTCTTCCAATGGTAAAGGCATATATGTATCCCTGTACAGCAGCATTGGGATTTCTAATGATATCAAATAGCCTTAATGCTGTGGTAAGAAATGACAAAGCACCAGCTTATGCTTTTATTTCAATGGTAATAGGAGCTGTTACCAATATATTTTTAGATTGGCTTTTTATAATGAAATTTGGGTTTGGAATATTTGGGGCAGCAACAGCTACTGGAATAGGACAATTATTTTCAATGCTTTTTCTTATAAGGTACTTTATGAAACCTGGTTCAAGATTTAAGTTTTCATTTGAAAATAGAATAAAAATGGATATAATGAAAAAAATAGCAGCTATAGGGTTTCCATCATTTATAATGGAATTTACAGTGGCACTGATAACAATCTTGTTCAATATTTCATTTATGAAATATAGTGGGGAGATGGGTGTATCAGCTTTCTGTATAGTTGGTTATGTGTTTTATATATTTAGGATGCTGTATAATGGTATGGGACAGGGAATACAGCCAATAGTAAGTTATAATTATGGAGAGAAAAAATTAGAAAGAGTGGAAGACACATTTAAAATTGGACATAAAATATCATTTGGAATAGCAGTTATTATACTTATATGGGTGAACTTCTTTGGAAGCAGCCTTATAAGAATGTTTAATGAAGATCCAGAACTTATAAAGACTGCTGTGCATGGATTAAGATTGTATGCAAGTGCAATAATATTTGTGGGAGCTAATTTTATAAATATATCTTTCCTTCAATCTAAGGATAAAGCAAAGGCTGCCAATATACTTTCAGTCTTGAGAAGTACAGTGTTTGTATTGATAGGACTTCTTCTTCTTCCTAAATTTTTAGGTGAGAATGGAATATGGCTGGCTCTGCCATTTTCAGATCTGATGACATTTTTAACAACTTTAGTATTGAGAAAGAAAACAGATATATTATAAAAAAAGAAAGACTGTTTTAAAAATAAAAAATATTGGAATTTTCTGGTAATAAAAAATTTTAAAATTTGGACTGTTTTAGCAGTCTCTTTTTTTATGAAATAAAAAATATAAAACATTTGAATAAAAAATATTTAGTATACAATTTCATTTTAGTTATATTGAAAATACTCTAAAAACCTGAAATTAAAAAATTAAATTAAAAAGATGAAAAAAAATAGGAAATGTACTATAATTAAAGTAGAGAATATACATGGGGGGAGTAGCAATGGATATAAAAAGAGAGTGGAGAAGAAATAAAAAAGTATTTGCAGCGATTATGGCAATAGCTCTTCCTGCAATAGCTGATTTATTTGTTCAAACATTATTAGGGTTTTTTGATATGATAATGGTTGGAAAATTAGGGCCAGTAGCAATAAGTTCAGTAGGAATAGGAAATGCTCCTGTGCAGGCAGTTATTCCAGTGTTTTTTGCAATAAGTATTGGAACAACAGCCATAGTCAGCAGAGCTTTTGGATCAGACAATAAAAAAGAGGGAAAAAATTCAATGGCACAGAGTATAATTCTATCTGTACCATTTTCTATTATTATAGCAGGCCTCCTATTGATTTTTGGAGATAATATACTTAATCTTGTAGGAAGAGCTGATGATATGGACTTAGTAAGAACTACAGAGTATTACAGAGCAGTAATTATAGGACTGCCATTTTTATGCTTTAATGTAGTATTTGCAGCAGCTTATAGATCAACAAGTAAATCTACGATTCCGATGGTAGCAAATCTTATAAGTGTTATTTCAAATATTATATTAAATTATATTTTTATTTTTACACTTGGAATCGGTGTACTTGGAGCTGGAATAGCTACTACAATAGCAAGGGGAATAGTAACAGTTATTTATTTAGTGCTTACACTATTTACAAATAAGTTTTGGGTTTCAATACCATTTAGTGCATTAAAATATGATGGAAGCATGATAAGAAGAATATTAAAAGTAGGAATACCTGCTGCAGTAGAACAGGGTATATTCAGAATTGGTATGCTTGTGTTTGAAATGATGGTAATATCTTTAGGAACTATGGCATATACTTCACATAAGATAGCTCTTACAGCTGAATCATTCTCATTTAATATGGGATTTGGTTTTTCAGTAGCAGGAACAGCATTGGTAGGACAGCAGCTAGGAAAAAATTCACCTAAAAATGCTGAAAGAGATGCAAAAGCAACGACCTTATTGGCCCTTTGTGCAATGTCTGCTTTCGGATTGACATTTTTTATACTTCCAGGAACAATAATAGCCATGTTTACAAAAGAGCCAGCTATTAGAGAAATGGCAACAGGAGCTTTAAGACTTGTATCAATATGTCAGCCATTTCTTGCAGTATCAATGGTATTGAGCGGATGTTTAAGAGGAGCAGGAGATACAAAAGCAGTTCTTCTTATTACAAGTTTAGGAATGTATCTAATAAGAATACCACTTACATATTTATTTCTATACAAGCTGGAAACAGGATTACTGGGAGCTTGGGTAGTAATGTCAATAGATCTTGGGTTCAGGAGTATAGCATGCTACAGAACATTTAAAAAAGGAAGATGGAGATATTTAAGTGTTTAATGAATGGAGGTAGTTTTGGCAGAGAAAAAAATAAATTTCAGATATATTGGATATGGGAATAGTTTTGCAGATGAATACTGGAGAAAAGAGGATAAGGTAGAGAGTAATCTGTACCTTTTTTCTGATAACAGGATGAAATCTGTATTTGTGAAAAAAATGAAAAAAGATATTTTTTTAAAACAGCCAGAATTTTTGACTATGGATGAATTTAAAGAAAGAATATTTATTTCTGATAAAATAGTATTAAAGGAGGCTAAGAGAATCTTAGCCTTTTATAAGGCTATACCGCAGGATGTTAAAGATGAACTTAATATAAAATCTTATTATGATATAATAGATTTTGCAAATAATTTTTTTGCATATTACAGAGAAATGAATATAAATGATAT
>ERZ773144.2019-NODE-2019-length-16873-cov-3.818706_pt1 | contig 16873 bp, 10 predicted proteins | sample MGYA00580849_ERZ773144 | MGnify/ENA primary metagenome ERZ773144 (study PRJEB29015, sample SAMEA2737861) | human gut metagenome | biome: human gut; feature: human-associated habitat; material: faeces | place: China | collected 2012 ...
TGTAAGCATTCAATATCTCTATCGACTTGCGGGCGTGAGCTTCATCTCCGGTGAGGGTCCACATCAAGGCGTTGAGATAAGCCGCCTTATGATCGTCTTCGCTAGGGCGTTTGGTGTGTTTGTTCACTCCCAAGCGGGCTATCACCTCAAAAGGACCTTGCATCTGATAAGTGGACAAGGCACAAGAATCAGCTTCGAGCAAACGGTAAGAACTGTAAGCCGGCTCTATCCGATGATCTACGTAATATTTCATCCTCTCCAAACTCTCCTTCGTATGGAGAATACCCGGATGCATGAACTTGTTCGCTTCGGACAAAGATTGTCCGGCACGTATCTTCTTCCATCTCATGAGCGCTTCAATGTAATAATAATCAGCATAGATAATAGAGGCATCTATCTCATCGTCGGCTGGATAGTGTCCGGTAGAGTGCAGCAGAAGAGCAGGATTCTTATCACGGCTTTGATACTTCTTCGTAGAAAGGTTGCGGAGCATCTTCTCCGCCAATTTATAATATTTATCTGCCCGCTCCTTATCGTCTTCCAGCGTCGACAGTTCCAACAAAGCTGAAGCGACAACCGCTGCTGCCGAAGCATCTCTGGGAGCGGTTGGGATATCGGGAGCATCGAAGTCCCAATAAGGAATCAAGTCGGCAGGCAGACGACGGATGTAGAGATCTGCCACTTTTTCGGCAAAGCGAAGATATTCTTTGTCACGTGTTTCACGATAGACCATCGTATATCCGTAGACAGCCCACGCCTGTCCGCGCGCCCACATCGAGGCGTCGTTATATCCTTGATGAGTGATTCCTTTGATGAGTTTTCCTGTAATAGTATCGTAGACAGCTACATGATAGCAAGAACCGTCTGTACGGAAATGGTTAGCTTTCGTCACACGAGCATGAGACAAAGCGATATCATAGAGCCTCTTCCCTCCTCCATGCTTGGCAGCCCAGAAAAGAAGTTCCAGATTCATCATGTTGTCGATAATCGTGTTATGAGGCCAATTGCTTTCTTTCACTTTCCAAGGCCATGATAAGAGGGTGCCTACACGGGGGTTGTAAAGTTTTGCCAGTTCGTCCGCACTTTTCAGCAGGATATCTTTGTAATAGTTCTCTTTCGTAAGGCGATAGGCATGACCGTAGCTACAAAACATTTGAAATCCCATATCGTGACTGGTAACTTTACTCGACAGAGACTCCAGCAATTTTGTAAAATGAACAGCTTTTTCCTTTATCTCCGGTTCATGGCTGTATTCGTAATCATACCACAGGACTCCCGGAAAAAATCCGCTTGTCCAGTCGTGGGGACTCACCATATTCCACGATGACTTGCCGGCTTCAATAGCTCTCGGAAGTTTCGAAGAAGTTCCTATTGCTTTCAATGTTTTATGTATTTGCCGATTACAGTAAGCCAGTTCTTTTTCTTGGGCACCGGCTATACAGATAACGCATAAACTTATCCACAAAGAGAGTATTCTTTTCTTTATCATTTACCTATATTTTAATGGTGTATATAATAACAAGAGGGTGTATCGAAAGTCTACAGTAACTCAAGACACACCCTCCCTTTATCCTCTTTTTACCTATTTTTTTACCTTATAATTGGAAGGTGATTAGTTTTCTTCCAAATATTTAATCAGTTCCGCTTCGTTTCTAAAGGATTTCATCCATTTAACGGTATAAGGCGATACGCCGTCCGGATATTCAAGATCAGCAATCTTCAACTTGAGAGACATATTGAATGATTGATCCGTAGGTATCGGCTTACCTAACGTGTAACTTGCTCCCGTCACCAAATCCCAGTAATAAACAGTACCATACTCCTTCTCAACGGTAGAATAAGTGCCATGTCCGTGCTGGTTACCTTTATCATTTATTAAAGATCCATATTCGGGAGAGTCAAATGTTATCGCTTTCTTCGCTGGAAGACCTTCTATAACTACCGCTACAATAGGATAATTACCTACGTGGAAGGTTGACTTTCTCTCTATATCACCTCTATATTTTCCATTGCTTTGCAAAGCAGGTGTCACCACCAAATTATCTCCGTCTGCTGCAGTCGTTGCATTGGCCGTAGCGACCTTCCATTCGGTTCCTTTCGCATCAATAGCTCCTTCGCTCGGCGGCATACCCGATTCCGTACGGAACAGTAGTGTCCCATATCCCGGATGGTCACACCACATTGCGTCCCCTTCCGGAGAGATTCTTGAGATAACCTGTTGCGTATACGGCATTTCCAGACCTTTGCGAGTTACGTAATGATTGTAAGCAATCTCAAATACCGGTCGGAATTTTCCTCTATCGTCATCAGAGATATTATTCCATCTCACTCCTGTCACATCCGTGAAAGGTTCAAAAGGCACATCGTACCCGAGATTATACTTAGCTGTATATTCATACCCTTTCATAAGTCTGTTTTCCGATGCGCTCCAAAGCGTTTCGTTACCCTGATTATAAGCAATTTCGCAGGCTTCTGCCAGATGTCCTATCCCCAGCATCGTGTGGTTTTGGTCACGTCCGCTTTCCTGACACTGTCCGCTCTCCATAATATAGTTCGTCAAACTTCCGTTGTCGTGCCCCTCATAGAAAAACGTCACCGCTTCGTTATAGAAACTTTCGTCATCCAAAAAGATACCGAACGCCATAAAGGCCTTGATAGCAGCGGTTCCCCAGTTGCCGTTTGCATAAGGAGATTTGGCAAAGAAGTTTCTCAATACCGGAATAAATACGTTACGGAACATATTCTCCCAAGATTTGACATCCGTATCTGATACCGAAGGATAAGTATGTCTCATCAGTTCAGCGGCATTGGCAAGAAGAAATCCCTGCAAAGCAGCGCACAAGGGAGCGTCATTATCACTCATGTCTATCTCACGCAATGTGCCGGCATAAGCATTCAATATCTCAATCGACTTTTGAGCATGCGCTTCATTTTTGGTGATATTCCACATAAGAGCATTCAGATAGGCAGCTTTGTGATCCTCCTCGCTCTTAGTTTTGGTAGGATGAGGAGTCATATCTGGATTAAAACGAGCAATAGTTGTGAAAGGACCTTGAATTATATATGAAGCAGAGGCCAAAGAATTCTGCTGCAACAGTCTGTAACAGTCCACCGCTGGAGAAACATTCCCATTCACAAAGTTCTGCATTCGGGTAATGGAAGCTGTCGTGTGTAGAATACCGGGATGAACAAACTCCATAGAAGGTCCCACTTCCGTATAGTTGGGGTTCGGATTGGGCGGCGGAGGCGTATTATCTTCCTGACACGAAACAAACGTAAACAACAAGCATAATATCGGTAGTATATATTTCATTTTCATATGAATATCATTTTAAAGGTTCAAAATTCGATTACCAACCCGGATTGTTACCCAATTCGTGACCATTGGACAAAGAGTTCAGCCACTGCAAAGGAATCGGACGCAATTTAAACTTATTCTCAAACGACTCTTGCGTCAAGGTAGTCTTGATTGTCCCACCATAGATGTTGGATACATCCCAGTTGTACTTCAATACACGTTCAGCCAGTTTGCCGGTGCGTTGCAAGTCGTTCCAGCGTGATCCTTCACCAAGGAGTTCTTTGGCTCTTTCGTCCAAAATATTATCTATCGTGACATTGGAATAACGAGAAAGCCCACCCTGCGGAGAATGTTTTTCTGCACGGGAAACAACGTAGTTAATATATTTTTCGGCATTAGCCTGATCGTTGTTATTCATCACTGCCGCTTCCGCCGCAATCAGACAAGTTTCCGCCAAACGGAAGAGATAGATATCACGCGTTCCCGAACCGGATTCGTCTTCCCTATACTCCGCGTTTCCATCTTTGAATTTCCAGATAGGAAGACAGGTACGAGAAGTTGAGTTCGTTGTCTGATAAGCGCGTTTGTAGTAATCATCATTCGCCCAATTTGTGTCATCTCCCATCGGATAGTTGAACACTTTGTATCTTACTCCATTCTTGTCCGTTTCAGCCCAATACTTATATTCAGGATCGGTAGGTACCGGGAAATAGATAATCTTATCGCCTTTGGCGAACACTCCATCTACAGGAGTAGTACACTGGAACCAGTTCTTGCCTGCATCCTTTCCGTCTGTGGAACTGCTCGCATTACCATTCAAAGGACTCATAAAGGTCACAGAAGGACGTCTGTCTTTCTGCCAGTCATACATCATATAAGCAAATTTAGTAGGAATCGCCTCCACATGCATACTCGCATTACCATAATAACTGTCTTTGCCCAATCCCAGCCATCCGCCAATAGCATAAGGCATCATATACCACTGATTCCAGATATTGGTGTTGTAGTTAGCTCCGTCAGCAAAACCGATAGGGAAAATAATTTCATCGTTTATCTCATTCGACTGACGATGAACCATCGCATAGTCGTCCAACAGCTTATGTCCGGAATTAAGATACACATCTTCCGCATCCTTGAATGCGTTTTCAAAATCCTTCGGATCGGCATACTCTTCATAACCACGTGTCAGATAAGCCAACGCACGGATATGTTTCGCAGCAGCTTTGGACATGCGTCCGTAGTTGGAACCCGTTTGACGCCAGGGAAGAACACGAATGGCTTCTTCCAAATCTGTAAAAATCTGCTGGTAGAAAGCGGCGCCATTCGAATACTCGACAGTATAGCTCGGCTCTTTAGACTCGTTGATTTTCAACGGTCCCTGTCCCCAGTTCCTCACAATCTCAAACAAATACCAGGCTCTCAACGCTTTGGCTTCAGCCACAAGTTGCGTCAACGCACTGGGTTCTATTCCATCAGGGTCGTCTGTCTTCAAAATGACACTCTTCGAACGATCGATAGCAGCATTTACATTGTTCAACGCATTGAAATAAGAACTCCACATCGCATAAATCGTACCGTTATTTGACTGATAAGTAGTGGTATACTGATTCATTGCCGCTACTTCCGTCGGATAATTCTGTGTGAAGACATCCGTACCTTGTTGTGTAAATATCTGATAAGTAGTCGTATTATAGATATTTTTCAAGTTTGAGTAGCAACCTACAATCAGACTCTCATATCCACCCTTTGTCTGATAGTATTTGTCCGCTGACTGGCTGGAATGGTTCACTTCGTCCAGAAAATCAGAACAAGCAGTCATTCCAAAAGTAAATAACAGAAGCGTATACTTCAAATATCTTTTGTTTATCATAGATCTGTTTTTTTAAAATGAAATATTAACACCAAGTAAAGCATTCATAGTCATACCGTCCGTATCTCCAATGTTAGTAAGATCAGGCTGTTCGGGATCAAGACCTCTGAACTTCGTAAGAATGAAAGGATTCTGTACAGTCACATAGATGCGGGCGTTATCCAGTCCCCATTTTGACATCAGTCTCTTGTTTAAAGTATATCCCAACGTGATATAGGAAACTTTCAGGAAGTCTGTTCTTTCATAGGCGATATTACCTCTGGAACCCATTTGTGAGGGACGTCCCATGGTATTCGAAGGATTCTCCGGCGTCCAATAATTAGTCCGCAGATTGTTGAAGTTCTGGCTGTTCCATTCTAATGCGAAGTTCTCAAAGAAACGGTCGTACTGTGTGGCTCCCGCCTGGAAATACATGTGGAATGAAAAGTCGAAATCATAGATTTTGAACATATTTGTCATACCTCCTGTCCAGTCCGGTGTTCTCTTGCCGTCAATGATATAGTCATCGTCCGTCAGCTTGCCGTCATTGTTATAGTCTTTAATCTTGAAGTTTCCCGGTACACAACCATATTTTGCAGCCTCTTCTTCTTCTCCCAACTGCCATACGCCAATTGTATTTTGAGTCCAGTTCGTATCTACCGGTTTACCAATAAAACGCTTGTCAGAATAGCGTCCTCTCATGCCTTGCAGATGAATGGAATAATTGCTAAGATCTTCTTCGTCAGCCAGACTTACGATTTCGTTTTTGTTGTAAGCCAGGTTGATGGTCGTATTCCAGGCAAAGTTCTTGGTCATGATATTCGCGGTATTCAACTGCAACTCAAATCCGCTGTTTCTTACGGAACCTACATTCGAAGTAACCGACGAATAACCCAAATGAACAGGAATATTACGTTTCATCAACAGGTCATTGGTAGTACGATTGTAGTACTCAATGTTACCCGAAATTCGTTGGTTTAAGAAACCGAAATCAAGACCTACGTTATATTCTGAAGTACGCTCCCAAGTCAGCATCGGATTGGCAATGTTGGCAGGAAGATTTCCCACGGAAGTAGACGTTCCGAACGGATAATATACAGACCCCGAAATGGTACCTTCGGATGCATAAGGGGACACAGAGTTGGTATTACCCGCCTGACCATAACTGAAACGCAGTTTCAGGTTAGACAACCAATCCAGATTCTTGGCAAAGTCTTCTTCAGTGATTCTCCACGCAATAGCTGCGGAAGGGAAAAGCGCCCATTTATTTCCTTCGGACAAACGTGAAGAACCATCATAACGTAAGCTAGCCGTAAGCAAATATCTATCCATCAGCCCATAGTTGATTCTACCTACATAAGACATCATCGTCCACTGGCTGAAATTGGAGCTCAAGCTCTCGATAGCTCCCCCATTCAGGTTATACCAAAGTGAATTGAAAGACAAATCTTTGCTTGCACCATACAATCTGTCGTACTGATATTTTTGAGCGGAGAACACTCCGGTCGCAGTAATAGAATGAACGGACTTCTTCCAAGTATAGTTTACAATGTTATCCCAAATCCAACTCAATGAATTATCTTTTGTCGCATTCGCCTTAGCACCTTTGGCAGTTCCCTGCTGTGCCTTTGTCCACACTCCGATATAATCCCCCATGGAAGTCTGTGTAAAGTAGGGAGAAAATGAAGAAGTAAGCTCTAAATTTTCAATAGGTGTTATTTTAAGATAAATATTGCTTTGCAGGTTGAGGCTCTTCACTTGCGAGCGCTGATTTTTGGAAGTAACCAACGGATTGAAAAGATTATTGCCGGAATATTTCCATATCTCCTCACCTGTCACCAGGCTATTGGGATGTTGAGTAGGACGCATACGGAACACATCACGCAACAAGTCCCAGTTACCTTTTTCACGAATACTGTGAACCGCATACATACTTCCTCCGAAAGAAACATGCTTATTAATAGTGATATCTATTACCGAACGCAAGTTGTAGCGTGTATATTCTTGCGGCTGAATCATACCATCTTCGAAATAATAGCCGCCAGAGAAACCGTATTTCACAGCTTCCGTGCCACCAATCGCCGACAAGCTATGGTTTGTCATAAAGGCAGGACTGGACACAGCATCCAACCAATCGAAATACTTACCTTCTTTCACTGCCTGCAATTCGGACGGGTCGGTAAAAATTTGCTCGTCTCTCTTATAAATATAGTTGGGCGATCCGCCACGGGTAGCCTCTCTTGCCAACTGCACATATTCGTCACCGGACATCATGTCGGGCAAGTTTGTATAAGATCTCACACCAACATAACCGTTATAGGAAATTTTCGGCTTACCAGTCTGTCCTCTTTTGGTCGTTACAATGATTACACCGTTTGCACCACTGGAACCATAAATAGCTGTTGCCGAAGCATCCTTCAGGACGTCAATCTTTTCAATATCGTCCGGATTGACAAAATCCAGATTACCGCCGGGAACTCCGTCAATGACAATCAAAGGAGACGAAGAGGCAGTGATAGAGTTGATACCACGAATCTTTATATCATACCCTCCACCCGGTTTGTTATTCGAACGTGTGATGGTCACACCGGACAACTCTCCTTGCAACGCACCTGCAGAGTTCGTTTTTCCACCTCTAAGCAGAGTTGTATTGGAGACAGAAGCGACAGAACCAGTCAGGTCGGACTTCTTCACAGAGCCGTAACCTACCACCACTACTTCGTTCAATGACTTCGCATCTTCACGCAATACAACATTCAGAAAGCTTTGAGCGGATATTTTTATTTTTTGTGTCGTGTAACCAAGATAAGAGATTTCAACTTCATCGCCTGCTACTACTTCCAAAGAAAAATTACCGTTCATATCCGTTATCACTCCCTTTTTTGTTTGGGGAACAATCACATTAGCACCCACCACAGGAAGGTCTGCTTCATCTTTCACGATACCTGTTATCTTCTTCTCCGAACCGCTTGCGCGTCCGTCTTTGTTTGCAGAAGAGACGTTAGGCTTTTTAGCCAAAATGATATGACGTCCTTTAATGGTATATGACAAGTTGGTCTTACTAGCAACCGCATCCAGGACATCTTTCAAGGAACTGTTCGTTTGATTAATTGTGATTCGTTGTTGCTTGTTGATTTCGTCCGAATCATAGAAAAACAAATAGTTGGTCTGCTTTTCTACCATTCGTAACACAGTCTCGAGTTTCTCATTTTTTACTGATATCGATATTTTCTTTTCCTGCGCATACACGTTACCAACTATGCCCTGCAGAATAAATAACAACAAAACAGCAAAGGTTATTTTTGTATTTTTTATGCTTCTTTTTAGGGCAAACCCATAGACAATAGGCTGTTTATTCATACATTTGTAAGTTTTAAGATTAAATACTATTCCGTTCGAAGGAAGTTTAATTTAGGAGATGCATGCATCTCTCGGAGAGAAGAGGATTCGCCAAAATCTTCTTCTCTTTTTTTAAGGCTAACTACTGTTCATAATAATGTTTTATTAGATTATACGGCTCAATTAATTGTCACTTGCCGATTATTAATACTGTATCGAATAGGGATTGAAATATTAATTATGTCCAAAATGTCTTTGATGCTTTGCCCCCGATAGAAAGTTCCGGTAAATCGGCGTTCTTTCAACTTATCAGACTGTATCCGGAAACTGACACCGTATATATTTCCCAATCGGGCTAATATACCCTCTAAATTCTCTTCATGGAAATAGTAATAACCGGAAATCCATGAGGTGTAAAGAGCCGCATCTACTTGAGCCACTTTATAAGTACCTTTGTTTTTGTGATATATATATTGTTGATTCGGAGTTAAAACGGTTGAAGAACTGACCCTCTCACTAACCAAACGAATGGAACCTTCCAATAATGTGGTGGTTACCACGGAATCAGACGGATAAGCGTCAACATTAAATTTCGTCCCTAAAGCTTCTATTTCCTGCCCGTTCACAACTACGATAAAAGGCTTGTCTTTCTGCTTGGCTACATTAAAGAAGGCTTCTCCTTCCAGATAAACAACACGCTTATCTTTTCCATATTGCGGATCATAGCGGAAATTAGTCTGACTACCCATGCTGATTTCTGTGCCGTCGGGCAAAACAACTTTATCGGCTACGATTCCATCGCCACCAACATATCGGGCAACAGGTACGGAAGAAGTATCACCCAACCACCAAAAGAGAACGGAAGTAAAAGCAACAGCTATCACCGCCACCGCTGCATAAGCCTGAACTTTTCGGAAGAGAGTGTATATTTTCCTCGGCGCCTGTTTCTGTTTCTTTTCCAGTAACCGCTGCCAGCTCTTATCCATATCAATATTACTTCCTTTAGACAAGCAAGCGTCATAGACCATCTTTGCCTCAAAAAAGATCTGTTTATTTTCAGGCGTTTCATTCACCCAATCATAAAACTGATTGATCTCTTTCTCATTCAACGAGCCTTTCAAAAATCCTATTATTAAATCTGAAGTCATGCTTTCCATATATAAATAGATACTATTTTCCTGTTTTTATATATGTAACGAGCAATCAGCAGGAATTACTCACCGACTTCTTTATTTTTTTTGAATTTTATTTTCATTTTTTATTATTGGGTATTGACAAGGGGCTCAAGTAGTGATATTATACTAAATTATATTGAAGTGATAATAATTTTAATAAGGAAGTGATAAAAATGGGTTACAAATCAAAACTAGACATCAGGCAGACTGAGGTCGCAATCAAACAAGTAAAAGATTTCTTTGAAAGGGAATTAGCTAAAGAACTAAATTTAACAAGAGTTTCAGCTCCATTATTCGTTAAACCAGAAAGTGGATTAAATGATAATTTAAATGGAATCGAAAGACCAGTAAGCTTTGTTACAAAAGCTGGAGATAAAGCTGAAATTGTTCACTCTTTAGCAAAATGGAAAAGAATGGCACTTCACAATTATAACTTCAATATAGGAGAAGGACTATACACTGACATGAATGCTATAAGAAGAGATGAAGATACAGATTTCATCCATTCATATTATGTTGATCAGTGGGACTGGGAAAAAATAATAGCTAAAGAAGACAGAAAAGAAGAAACATTAAAAGAAATAGTTTCTGGGATATACGAAGTATTCAAAAAAACTGAAGATTATGTTAATTCGTTATATCCTGAACTAGACAAAAAGATACCTGAAAAAATAACATTTATTACTGCACAGGAATTAGAAGATAAATATCCTCTTCTTACTCCAAAAGAAAGAGAACATGCAGCTGCTAAAGAATATGGTGCAGTATTCCTGATGAAAATAGGAGGAACGCTTAATTCAGGAGAAAAACATGATGGAAGAGCCCCTGACTATGATGACTGGGAATTAAACGGAGATATAATTCTAAATTATGAGCCTCTTGGAATAGGGTTGGAACTTTCATCTATGGGAATAAGAGTAGATGAAGATTCATTGGTAAAACAACTTGAAATAGCTGGGTGTGAAGACAGAAAAGAATTAGATTATCATAAAAAACTTATCAATAAAGAGTTGCCATACACTATTGGCGGAGGAATAGGCCAATCTCGTATCTGTATGTTCTTCCTTGACAAACTTCATATAGGAGAAGTTCAAGCTTCTATGTGGCCAAAAGAAGTTCATGAGATCTGTAAAAAATTAAATATTCACCTTTTATGAAACAAAAATTTAATTATGTGAATATTTATAAGAAAATTTTAAGAATTGTGAAATTTATGAAATAAAGTCAGATTAATACAGCGAAATTGAACGCTGAAAAATACAACTGTTTGCCTGTAATGAGTTTTGGGGTTTTAGTGAAATAAACCTAATTAATCAACTTTATTGAATATGAAACAATTTGTAATTTTCTTTAAATTAAACAGATGCAATAATAATATTTTAATCCTCTCAATTAAATGAGAGGATTTTCTTTTGTGAGAAAATATGGTAGAATATTCTGATAAAACTAAGGGGGAAAGAAAAGTGATTACTTATATTTTACTGAAACAAATAATAATAATGTTTATGCTTATGGGGGTAGGTGCTGCACTTTATAAATTAAAATACATCACTGATCAGGGAGCAAAAGAATTTGGAAATGTTTTACTTCGTATAATTATTCCAAGTGTTATTATCAAATCATATATAGTTGAATTTACTCCAGAAAAATTCAGAGATATGTGGATGTCAACTGGATTGGCTCTTTTAGGGCTCCTTTTGGCTATGGCTGTTTCTGCTGTTGCCTATGGCAGAAGAAAACCAATTGAAAATTTTGCTTCTTCATATTCAAATGCTGGATTTATTGGAATTCCACTTACACAGGCAGTTTTTGGCAGTGAAGCTGTTTTTTATGTAGCTGCTTATGTCACTCTTTTAAATCTTTTTCAATGGACTTATGGAGTGTTTATAATGACAGGAGAAACTGAAAATATAAAACCTAAAAATCTTGTCACTAATCCTATGCTTGTGAGCATGATAATAGGTCTTATAATATTTCTTTTCTCTATTCCTGTACATGAAACTGTTGTAAAGACAATCGGTTTTCTTGCTTCAATGAATACTCCAGTTGCTATGCTGGTATTAGGTGTGTTTCTTGCTAAAGCTGATATAAAAGATATTTTTCTTGATTATAAAATTTATCCATGTATGTCTATGAGGCTTTTAGTTATTCCATTGTTAACATTAGGGGTATTTTATTTTCTTCCAATAGATAATACTACTATGATAATGTCAGTACTTATTGCTGCTTGTACTTCTGTAGGAGGAAACATAGCAATTTTTGCCCAGCAATATGACAGAAATTATCTTCTTGCTATAAAAACAGTTTGCCTGAGCACTATTCTTTCTATTGTTACAATACCATTATTTTTTATGGTTGTACAAATGTTATATATGTAAAAAAAAGAGGCTGATGCCTCTTTTTTTTACATATAACCATATCTCCCTTTCTCTCTTCTTATAAAATACAGTGATACAAGAATAGACAATATTTCTGCAAAAGGAACTGCCAGCCATATTCCATTTACTTTAAACATCATAGGAAGAAAAAATATTCCTAAAACTATAAAAACTAATGTTCTCATAAAAGAAATTACTGCTGATATTTTCCCATTGGATAATGCAGTGAACAGCGAAGAAGAAAATATATTATATCCTGCAAAAATATATGCTATTGCAAATAATGAAAATCCTTTTCTAGCTATAGTGTATACTTCTGTTCCTTCTGGTGCGAAAAAACCAACAATATATTTTGCAAATATCAATGAAAGAAGAAATACTCCCACTGATGATCCTATAATAAGTTTTGAGCATATATTGAATATTCTTTTTAACTGCTTCTTATTTTGATTTCCATAATTATAGCTTATAATTGGAGCTGTACCCATGGAAAATCCCAAATATACTGCTATAAAAACAAATTGTGAGTAAAGTATAATAGTTATAGCTGCTACTCCCTTTTCTCCCATATATTTCATCATTACTATATTGAAAAGAAAAGTAACTACACCACTGGAAATATCTGTGACCATTTCTGAAGAACCATTTATACAGCTTTCTTTTATAATTTCCCATTTCATTTTTACTTTGATAAAATATAAATTATTTCTCTTTTTTAAAAAATAGACTATTCCAAACATTGAAATTATAAAATATCCTGACACTGTTGCTAATGCTGCACCTGTCATTCCCATTCCAAATGTTTTCATAAATATATAATCTAAAATAGCATTAGTAATACCTGAAACAATTGTCATTCTTAATCCAAGCTCTGGTCTGCCAGCCGTTATAAAAAAAGTCTGAAAAAGTATTTGTAATATAAAAAAAGGTGTAAAAGAAATTATTACTCTTAAATAATCATATGAATACTTTTCTAGTACTGGTGAAGCTCCTAAGAATCTTACAATTTCATTTATAAATACATTACCAAAGACTGATATACAAATTCCAATAAATATTCCAGTATATACTATGAGAGAAAAAGTATTTCTTGCTTCTTCATCCCTTCCCTCTCCCATTTTTTTAGCTATAATAGCACTTCCTCCAGCTGCAAACATAATAGCTACTGCATGTATGAAACTTATAAAAGGGTAGACTATATTTAATCCAGAAAGTGCAGTTGTTCCAATAAGTCTTGAGATAAATATTCCATCAACTATTGTATACAATGACATAAACAGCATCATAATTATTGCTGGGACTGTAAATTTAAGCAGTGATAATAAATTAAATTTTTTTGCTATTGTGTAACTCATTTTTTCCTCCATATTCTATAAAACTATTGAATTTATTGCTTACATCAGATATGATAAGGTATAGTGTAACCCGATAGTCAAGAGGAGAATGAAAAATTATGGTAAATAAATCAAATCTATATTTTACTACAGGAGAATTTGCAAAACTTGTAAATGTAACTAAACATACACTTTTTTATTATGATGAGGTGGGAGTATTTTCTCCAATTATAAGAAAAGAAAATGATTACAGATTTTACGCTGTTGAGCAGATAGAAGTCTTTGAAGTTATATTAACTTTAAAAGAATTAGGTATGTCCTTAAAAGATATAAAAGAATATATGAAAAATAGGAGTCCTAAAAATTTTGTTGCTCTTATGGAAGAAAGAGAAAAAATAATAGATGAAAAAATAATTTATTTAAAAGAGATAAAAAAATTCTTTCATAAAAAGGCTGAAATAGTCAGATCAACTTTAGATATAGACACAGACAAAATAAAAATTGAAGAATACCCTGATGAATATCTTATACCTATAAAAGCTGAAATAAGTAATGAAAAAGATATGGCTGTTTATCTGGCAAAACATATTAGATTTTGTGAAGAAAAAAATATATACAGCCCCCATCCTATAAGTGGTATACAAGACTATGAAAATATTTCTAAGGGAATCTATTACAAGTATTCATCTTTTTATACTAAAATTACTATTGAGCAGCTTCCATTATTGCAGAATAATAATATCCCTTTTCTTTTAAAAGAAAAGGGAAAATATATTGCTGCTTATCATTCTAAAGGATACTATTCATTAGATGAAGTGTATAATAAAATATTTGCCTTTATAAAAGAAAATAATCTGAAAACTATTGGCAATTTCTATGAAGATGTTTTATTAGATGAACTTTCTATAGAAGGATATGAAAACTATATGGTAAAAATATCTATTAAAGTTAAATAATTTAGGCTATGATATTTGTAGTTCATAGGTTATAATAATATTGAAGTAAAATATATAATAAAAGAGGTGTTCTATGTTTAGATTAATAAAAAATGTTGAAGTGTATTCTCCCAAATATCTTGGAGCAAAGGATATTCTTTTCTGCAATAATAAAATAGTAAGGATAGGAAATAATATAAATATTGATAGCTTTGATTGTGAAGTTATAGATGGAACTGGAAAAAAAGCTATTCCAGGATATATAGACCAGCATATTCACATTACTGGAGGTGGCGGTGAAGGAAGTTTTAAAACTAGAGTTCCTGAAGCACCATTATCTAAAATAGTTGAAGCTGGAGTTACTACAGTGGTTGGCGTACTTGGTACTGACAGCACTACAAGAAATGTTGAAAACCTTCTTGCTAAAGCTAAAAGCTTGAAAGAAGAAGGAATATCTTGCTATATCACAACTGGAGCTTATGAATTTCCTTCTCCTACTATTAGTGGAACAGTAAAGAGAGATATTACTTTTATTGAAGAAATAATTGGAGTAAAACTTGCTATTTCAGATCATAGAGCCTCTTTTATCAATGAAGATATTTTAGAAGATTTAGGATCGCAAGTCAGAACTGCTGGAATGTTTGCCAATAAAGCCGGAATAGTTGTTCTTCATATGGGAGATGGAGATAGAGTTCTCTCTCAAGTATTGAATGTAATTAGAGATTCTGAAATACCAATCAAGCATTTTATTCCTACACATGTCAATAGAAAGGCTGAAGTATTTGAAGCAGCTTTGGATTTTGCAAAAAGAGGTGGATATATTGATATTACTTCTTCATTTACAGAGGAAGACTATATGACAGCGGCCAAAGGAGTAGTTGCTGCTCAGAAAGCTGGAGTGCCTTTAGATCGTATTACATTCAGCTCTGATGGATATGGAAGTTTCTCAGATTATGATGCAGCTGGAAATCTTATCAGAATAGGAGCTTCTCCTATAGATACTGATCATCAGCAGATTGTAGAGCTTGTTAAAAAATATGGATTTAATCTTGAGGAAGCTCTTCAGTTTCTTACTGTCAATCCTGCTAAAGCTTTAAAACTTTATCCAAATAAAGGAATACTTGCTGAAGACAGTGATGCTGATATGATATTATTAGATGAAAATTTAGATATCAATGACGTTTTCGCACTTGGAAAACAATTTGTGAAAAATAAAAAGGTTATTATAAAAGGAACATACGAAAATTAATTTACAGCAGGAGGGGAGATGTCAGAGAAAAATATCAATGAAGAAAATATTAATCTTGAAGATGAAAAATATCAGGATAAATATGATGAAAAAACTTTTCTTAATAAACTGAGAAGTGTTGTAAAAAAAGTAGGACTGAAAGGTGTTTACTACATATTGATACTTTATTTTACTATGAAAAAGAAAGGGATTCCTCCAAAAGAGAAATCAATAATAATAGGTGCTCTAGGATATTTTATTCTGCCTCTGGATATACTGCCAGATATTACTCCATTAGTTGGGTATACTGATGACTTAATAGCGCTGGGGCTAGCCCTTGCTAAAGTAGCTCCATATATTGATGATGAAGTAAAAACTAAAGCTAAAAGTACAGTGAAAAAACTTTTTAAAACTACTGATGAAGAATTGGATAAATTTCTATAACATTGAAGTAATAAAAAAGTTAGTTATACTTATATTCGTATTAAGTAAATGAAGTATACTCTGTTAGTCAGAATTTAAAAAGGAGATGAATGAATATATTAAAACTTAAAACAGATAGACTTATATTAAGAAATTTTGAGGAAAAAGATATTGAAGCCTTATATTTTCTTTTGAAAGACACAGAAGTTAATACTTTTTTACCATGGTTTCCTGTAAAAACACTGGAAGAAGCAAAGATATTTTTTGAAAAACGATTAAAAAACCAGAAATATAATATGGCAATTTGTTTACAAGATAATGATTATCCAATCGGATATGTAAAAGTAGAAATGAATGATAGTTATGATTTTGGTTATGCACTTCGTAAAGAATTCTGGCACAAAGGAATTGTTACTGAAGCAAGTAAGGCACTTGTTGAATTATTAAAAAAAGATGGTATTTCTTATATTACTGCTACACATGACAAAAATAATCCTAGAAGTGGCAATGTTATGCAGCAGTTAGGCATGAAATACTGCTATTCATTTAAGGAACAATGGCAGCCCAAAAATATCCTAGTTACCTTTAGAATGTATCAATTAAATTTTGATGGGCAAGAAAATAGAATATATAAAAAATATTGGAATCTTTATGATGAACATTTTATAGAAAAAGATATATAAATATTTTTAGCAGTTTCAGTTTACTGAGCTGATTTAGTGATATAAGACCTATTTTTTCTTTAACTCTTCAAGTATATAGCAACTAATTTCCCAATTAAAATAGTGAGATTTTAAACAATTAGGGCAGTTAAAATTTTAACTGCCCTAATTACTGATATGCAATACTAAAGAATTTCTAAAAGTAGATATCTATTTAAAGATATCTTATTTTTATAATTAAATCTTTTTTGC
>ERZ773144.2030-NODE-2030-length-16826-cov-25.230696_pt1 | contig 16826 bp, 10 predicted proteins | sample MGYA00580849_ERZ773144 | MGnify/ENA primary metagenome ERZ773144 (study PRJEB29015, sample SAMEA2737861) | human gut metagenome | biome: human gut; feature: human-associated habitat; material: faeces | place: China | collected 2012 ...
GTATTCAAGAAGTGGAAAGGACAGACCAAAGAAGTGTTTGCACCTCTGTTCCCCGACTGTGTTTTTGTAGAAGAAGCGACGGGTGTGGAGCTTTTTATTGCTTCGCAGGGTGGTGTATCTTTCTTACTGGACGCTGAGGGTCAGAAACTGTTTGTTTGCGCCGATAAAGCAGAGTTGCCGGCAAGGTTTGTGCGTTTGTTGAAATAGCACGGCATCTTGTTACTTGCAGAGAAGAAAAACAGACTTCTGTTCTTTGTATGAGGAGGGTGTGGAAAGTTATATGAGTTTGCTCTTTTCAACTGGGGCTTGATTATGAACCAACTTATGCTTATTTTTGAAAATAGAATCTAGATATAAGAAGATACTTACAATCGAATCCTGTTTCTATTTAGGGACATTCAGTATAAATAGAATGAAATTAGCCAACTAATTTATACTTACAGTATTGAGAATTAGTTAACTTTTTTGTATCTTTAGGTATTCCTATGCAAATAAGATTTGATAGCCAAAACGGGGGAGATATCCAAAACTAAGATATGGTTAAGATACAAAATATTTCAGAAATCCACCCTACTTTGGGCTTTACAGAATTTGATATTCAGGAGAAATATCGCAAGAGTTTTCATGAGAGTGAGCTTGGCAGACTTTACTCTGTGTTTCTGTTTGAGCGTATAGCAAAAGAATTAGGTCTATCGGAACATCGTCTGGGACGCAAGGGCATTTTCAGTCCTTGTGTAAAAATCGGTCTTATGGTCCTGAAAGCCTACACCGGATTCTCCGGCAGACAGTTGGTAGAACATCTTAACGGAAACATACACTATCAGATGTTCTGCGGAGTTATGATAGTTCCATCCAGTCCTGTGACTAACTACAAGATAGTCAGTATTATCCGTAATGAAATAGTATCCCTTCTTGACATTTATTCCCTTCAGAAAGTGCTTGCCTCACACTGGGAACCTTATCTTGAGAACTTTCACGTGTGTGACTGATGCTACATGTTATGAAAGTCACATGCGTTTTTCTACGGACATGAAGCTCCTTTGGGAAAGCCTCGAATGCCTCTCAAGCATATCTGCCGGCATTGCAGTGATTTGGTCATAAGGCGTCCACGTAACAAATATACGGATGTAGCAGCGTCCTATCTGTCTTACTGCAAGAAACGAAAAAGGAAGGCTTCAAAGATAAGGATGCTCAAGCACTGTGTATGCTCAAGTTTCTTGAAAAGCTCATCAGTCAAAAGGATGAGATCCATAGGGAGTGCGGTGCTTTACTCCGATATACCCAGGATTGTCAGAAACAACTTTCCATAGTCAGGAAGGTTCTTGTACAAGAAAAGGAAATGTTTGAATTCAGGAAAGTCAGTGACTGTATTGTTAGTATTGACCGGCATTATATACGTCCTATCGTAAGAGGTAAGGAAACAAAGTCCGCTGAGTTCGGTGCGAAAGTCAACAATATACAGATAGATGGAAGATTTTTCATTGAGCACATCTTGTGCAAGGCATTCAATGAGGGTATACTTTCGGAGCGTCAAGACATGACGCTTTGGAAGAAGTCTGGTTTCATTACGACACATCTTCTTATTTTATGCTATTTACTATTAATATATAGTTGCTTTAGCATTCGAACATTCGGCTTCTTGCCAGCATGCAAGCGCCTATAATACCGGCTTTATCTCTTAATTTTGAAAGCATGATAGCTGAATCCTGGTTGACTAAATTCAGAGAGTATTTTCTTATGGCTGTTTTTATAGGTTGGGCTATATAATCATCTGTTAACGATAATGTTCCTCCGATAATTACAAGCTCAGGATTGAATATATTGATTAATCCTGCGATTTGTTTACCTAATTTTTGCCCGATTTCTTCTACAATCTCAATACATAGTAAATCTTCTTTGTTTACGGCGCCTATTATTTCATCCAATGTAAGCGCGTCTCCTTTTATATTAATTCGGTTGGATAGGATGGAGTTTTCTCCGCTGTTTATGCGCTCTAATAAAATGCGGTGCAGAGCTGAACCGGATGCTTCCGTTTCCAAACACCCTTTTTTACCGCAATGGCAGAGTATTTCATTTTCAAATACATTAATATGTCCGAACTCGCCGGAGAATCCTGATTTTCCAGTATATATTTTACCGTCTATAATTATTCCGATACCCAGTCCCCAGCTTATATTTACGAAAATAATGTTCTTCTCTCCTGTTACGCAACCTTGCATGTATTCTCCGTACGTCATAGCTCGGGTGTCGTTGTCTATGCAAACCGGATGCCCTATTTTTTCGGTTAGTATCTCTGCTAATGGCCGTTCAGAGAAATTAAACATACTGAAGCTGTATCCGGAATCCGGATTGACCCGCCCTGAAATATTGATGCAAATATTCATTATTTTTTCAGTGTTGATGCCGGTCTTTTTAATAAAGTTACTAATGAGTTTGCATAGTTCTTCCAGAGCTTCAGATGTGTTTTCAAACTTATAGGGAATATTCATTTTTAATTCTATCATATCCCCTTTGAAATTGATAAGTCCTATATTGATAGAGAACTTTTTTATATCTACTCCTATAAAATAACCGGATTCAGGATTTAAACCATAAAGACTTGGGTGCCGCCCGCCAGTAGTTTCTAATTTTCCGTAATCATTAATATAACCGTCTTCGCACATTTCATAGATGAACTTGGTTATCGTTGGAACACTTAAATCCAGTTCTTTAGATAAATCAGTGATAGTAGAACTACCATTATATATATAATGAGTGATTATTCTTTTTTTTATGAGAGCATTTTTACTCCCCATTTCTATTTCTTTGAGTAATTCCTGTGTCATATTAATCTTTACTTTTATTAGATTTGACAAATATACTAAATTATTTAGTTAATATATCGTATATATACTTTTAATTATTGCTTAATTGTATTGAATTAATAAATGTATATATAGTTTTTAGGTTGATTCATAAAATTAAAGCTTCTATTTCTTTATTTATATGCGTATTTTATTCATATAAATTAAATAAAATACATTTATTTGGTGTATATAATAAAAATATTTAGTAATTGTTTGTGATATTAATAAAAAGATTATATATTTGTTGCGAATAAAACGAAATAATACTAAGAAAGACCTCAAATGAATATGAAAACAAACAAACAAAATAGTTTTCTGCACAAGAAGTGGATCATCTGTTTTACATTTGCTACACTTTGCTTAGAATTCTATAAATCTGCAGTTTATCTTTTCTTTAGTCTGTCAGGTAAACAAAAAATAGATTTAAAATTGAATTTATTGGCAGTGAGATTCTTCTACAATAGATGTGAGATTGCTTGTATATAATTAATAGTCTTTTTAAAATAATAGGTATGAAATCAAATATTAATTTCCCTTATTTAATTTTTCTCTCTGTTGTGGCTGCATTAGGTGGTTTCCTTTTCGGATACGATGCCGCTGTTATTTCCGGTACTGTATCTCAGGTTACCTCTCAATTTCAGTTAGAGGAAATTCAGGTAGGATGGTTTGTTGGCTGTGCTTTAGTAGGGTCTATTGTCGGAGTTTTGTTTGCAGGAAAATTGAGTGATAAATGGGGACGTAAAGTGACTATGTTGGTTGCTGCTATTTTCTTTTCTGTATCAGGTATTGGTTGTGCATTTACTCTGACTTTTGACCAACTGGTTTTTGCACGGATATTGGGAGGGGTGGGGATAGGTATAGTATCTGTCGTTTCTCCTCTTTATATATCCGAGGTCTCCATTGCTCAATATCGGGGTCGGTTGGTTTCTCTGTATCAGTTGGCTGTAACAATTGGTTTTTTAGGTGCTTATTTAGCCAATTATCAATTGTTGCATTTTTCTCAAAGTGGGGTGGTTTTGAGTGCTGATTGGATGAATAAGATTATGGTTAGTGAAGTTTGGCGTGGTATGTTAGGATTTTCAAGTATTCCGTCTATACTATTTTTTATAATTATCTTTTTTATTCCGGAAAGTCCCCGTTGGTTGGTTTTAAAAGGCCGTGACGTTTCAGCCGGAATGATTTTCCGGAAAATATATCTTTCAGAAGCGGAAGCTGGAGAACAATTGTACGAAACCCAATCCGTTGTTCGGTCTGAGGCTAAATCCGATTGGAGATTTTTATTACAACCAGAGATTTTTAAAGCAGTTTTGATAGGTGCAAGTATTGCCATCTTGGGACAGTTTATGGGAGTAAATGCTGTTCTTTATTATGGCCCTTCTATTTTTGAACAAGCAGGTTTGTCTGGTGGAGATGCTTTGTTCAGTCAGGTATTAGTTGGAATTGTAAACGCAGTAACTACGGTAATTGCTGTCTTTATTATAGATAAAATAGGACGTAAGAAACTTGTATATTATGGAGTTTCCGGTATGGTTATTTCTTTATTATTGATAGGTTTTTATTTCCGTTTCTCAACGACTTTTAATTTGCCAAATATATTCTTATTAATCTTTTTCTTATTCTATGTTTTTTGCTGTGCCATTTCTATCTGTGCGGTCATTTTCGTTTTGCTTTCAGAAATGTATCCTACACGTGTCCGTGGAATGGCAATGTCCATCGCTGGATTTGCATTGTGGATAGGTACTTATCTTGTAGGCCAGTTAACCCCCTGGATGCTTCAAAATCTGACTCCTGCAGGAACCTTCTTACTATTTGCAATCATGTGCGTACCTTATGTTCTAATTGTATGGAAATTAATTCCGGAGACTACCGGTAAATCTTTGGAAGAGATAGAAAGATATTGGATGAAAAATAATCGACCTTATAATTAAATGATAAATTATGGATTTTAAAGAATTAGCAAAGCTTTATAAAAATGAGCTGTTAGAGAATGTTTTGCCTTTTTGGTTGAATCATTCTCAGGATCTTGAATTTGGAGGTTATTATACATGTTTGAACCGTAATGGTGATGTATTTGATACTGATAAATTCATATGGTTGCAAGGGCGCGAAGTTTGGTTGTTCTCTATGTTATATAATAAAGTGGAGAAGAAACAGGAGTGGTTGGACTGTGCTATTCAAGGCGGTGAGTTTTTGAAGAAGTATGGCCATGACGGCAATTATAATTGGTATTTTTCTTTGGATCGTCAGGGAAATCCATTGGTGGAACCGTATAATATCTTTTCGTATACGTTTGCTACGATGGCTTTCGGGCAGCTTAGTCTGGCGACCGGTAAGCAGGAATATGCTGATATTGCCAAAAAAACTTTTGATATTATTCTTTCTAAAGTAAATAACCCTAAAGGAAAATGGAATAAGTTACATCCTGGTACACGTAATCTAAAGGGTTTTGCTTTACCTATGATTCTTTGTAATCTGGCATTGGAAATAGAACATTTATTAGATGAAAAAATTCTATTGAATACTATTGATACTTGTATTCATGAAGTAATGGAAGTATTTTATCGTCCGGAATTGGGAGGTATTATTGTAGAAAATGTACTTGAAAATGGTGAATTATCTGATTCATTCGAAGGACGTCAAGTTACTCCCGGTCATGATATTGAGGCTATGTGGTTTATTATGGATTTAGGTAGGCGTTTAAATCGTCCGGAATTGATAGAGAAAGCTAAGAATATCACTTTAACTATGGCAGAGTATGGATGGGATAAAGAATATGGTGGTTTGTTCTATTTCATGGACCGTAAAGGATATCCGCTTCAGCAGTTGGAATGGGATCAAAAATTGTGGTGGGTACATATTGAAACATTGATTTCCATGATTAAAGGCTATCAGTTAACTGGTGATAAGAAATGTCTTGAATGGTTTAAGAAAGTGCATGACTATACTTGGAGTCATTTTAAAGATACGGAATATCCGGAGTGGTATGGATATTTGAATCGTCGTGGTGAGGTATTGTTACCTTTGAAAGGCGGTAAATGGAAAGGCTGTTTTCATGTACCAAGAGGGATGTATCAATGCTGGCAAATATTAGAGGATTTGAGTATGAATAATTAATAAAGATAATACCATGAAGAGAAAAATATTTTTGACCTTGTGTTTTATCATGATTGTTGCTTCTACAGTCTATGGTGGAGATAATAGAGTAGGGCTAACTTTAATTCCACCGGGTACCATTACCAATAAGGTTGATTTGGATATTCGTGCAGGTATAGTGAATCAAGGAACAGAACAACAAGACTTTAAAATTTCTATTTACTTGAATAATGTGGAACAGCAGTCTTTACTACACTATTCTACAATAACACTGCCCATAGGAGCATCACATAGTATTAAATATGTATTGAATACTACCGATAAAGTGGGAAATAATCGTATTATCCTGAGAGTAGAAGATGGAAAACAGAGTTATGAAGTTACTAAGAAATTTGAAGTAATAGAGTCTGATATTCGTTCTACCCGTCTTATTGACGGGGCTTGGGCAGGTATCTACCATTGGAGTGAAATAGAAGGAAAACATTGGAACGCTGATATAAAACAGATGACAGATGCCCAATGGCATGAAATGGTGCGGTCTATGCACAATATTGGTATGGATGTCATTGTAATTCAGGAAGTATTTCGTAATCAAGAATATGTGGGACAACATAAAATGAACGTTGACAATTATCCGGGTAAGGCTTTTTATCCGTCAGAACTTTATCCGGATAGGGTACCTATTATGGCGCATGATCCGTTGGAGGCTATTCTTAGTGAGGCTGATAAACTGGGGATGTCGGTTATGATGGGTGTGGGAATGTTTGCATGGTTCGATTTTTCTGCGGAATCTCTTGAATGGCACAAACAAGTGGCCAAAGAATTGTGGAATAAATATGGAAGTCATCCTTCTTTTTATAGTTTTTATATTTCAGAAGAATGTGCCGGAAACCTTTATAATTCGGAGCAGACCTATGAAATGCAGTTAGTGAGAAAAAAGGAAATTTGTGATTTCTTCCGTGAATTCAAAAAGTATATCAAAAAGTTTGCACCAGAAAAACCTATTATGCTTGCAACAAACAGTATGGGAGTATTGGATGGGGCAGATGCATATCCCGCTTTACTGCAGAATCTTGATATTTTATGTCCGTTTGGCTTTGCACGTATGCCCAAAGGAGATTTAACAGGAAAAGAGGCTGCTGATATATTGCAGAATTTCTGTGACGATGCAGGGGCACATTTGTGGTTTGATCTTGAGGCATTTTTATTTAATCCGGACAATTCTCTATATCCGCGTCCCATAGAAGAAATCATTCATGATCTGACATTGCTTGATAATTTTGAAAAGGTACTTTGCTATCAGTATCCGGGGGTATTTAATGACCCTAAGATGTCTCGTAGAATAGGTGAGAAGCGCACTATTAAGTTATATCAGCAATATCAGAAGTATATGAATGATGTGAAGCGGATGCGCAGAAACAATAAATAAAACCTTTTGTATAATTAAATTTTATATTATGAAAATTATTAAAAGAATTTCTATTCTTTGCCTATGTTTGTCGTACATGATATTATCGTCATGTTCAGATGATTACGGAGCTAATCCGTTTGACAATTCACCATTTACGGTATCCAAATTGCCAAAGGTGCTTTCGTTTGAACCCATTGAAGGTAAGGCGGGTACTGAGGTTACTATAGTCGGCGTTAATTTCTCTACTGCTACCGATGTGGCTTTTGATGGTAAAAAAGCTGAAAGTTTCGAGATTATTGATGATACCACTATCAAAGCCATAGTTAGTGAGAAAACTACGACAGGTCCTATATCGGTAACTAATGAGAAAGGTACGCGTGCTTCAAAAGAGAAATTTACGTTTATTAAAGAGGCTGCGGATGATACACCATTGGATGTCAATTTGGCGGAAGGCAAGGGTGTAACGGTATCCATTAATGAGGCGGCTAATTTCCATATAACAAATGGTAAATATGAAAATGCTTGGCAAGTAGTTGACGGAGCAACTCCTGCGGCCGAAGGTTGGTTTATTATAGACCTTGGAGATGTATATACTTTCGATAATATTGTCACAGCTTGGGATATGGGAGCTTATGCTACTGATTATGAACTTTTGGTTTCAGAGGATGGGGAGCAATACACTTCAGTTTCTCACACGACAGATTGGACTACTGCAAATACTGAAGTATCAGGTATTTTTACTGTTGGAAAACAAGATATCACACTTACTTCAGCTGTAAAAGCCCGTTATGTAAAAGGTATTGTAAAAGCATGTAATTCACCGTGGGCGATGACAGTTTGTGAGGTTGAAGTTTATAAGAGAAATGCTACTAGTGGAGAGGATGATACTCCGTATGATGAAAATATTGCTGTAAGTAGAAGTGTAACGGTATCCACTAATGAAGCTGCTAACTTTCATATAACAAATGGCAAATATGAAAATGCTTGGCAGGTAATTGATGCTGGAGCAAGCCCTATGGCTGAAGGTTGGTTTATCGTTGATCTTGGTGATGTAATGAGTTTTAATAATATTATTACTGCTTGGGATATGGGAGCTTATGCTACAGACTATGAACTCCTTATTTCGGAAAATGGTGATAACTATACTACAATTTCACATACAACGGACTGGACTACCAATAATATCGAACCTGTTGGAGTTTTCAATGTAGGTAAACAAGATATTAAACTCGGTAATTTAGTGAGGGCTCGTTATATAAAAGGTATCCTAAAAGGATGTAATTCACCATGGGCGATGACTATTTGTGAGCTTGAAGTTTATAAGCGGAAGGATGGCAGTGGTGATACTCCTACAGTGCCGGAGGATACAACTCCGATGAATACAAACCTGGCTTTGAATAAACCTATTACAGTTTCTTCTACGCTTTATCCGGTTCCGCAAGAAGCAGTAGATGGCAATACTACTATTTCTAAGTGGGCTACTAATGATGTTAACACAGCGGAACATTCTCTGGTAATAGATTTAGAACAAGAATATACCATCAATAATATTGATATTTATTGGGGGTATAATAATCACAGTATCAAAACAAAAGTCTTAGTTTCTTCTGATGGAATTAATTATACAGAATGTGCTTCAGAAAATTATAACCCGACAGCTCAGGCTGGAGAAGTAGTTATACATAATATAGCATTCAATAGTATAAAAACTCGTTATGTGAAAGCTGTTTTTACAGCATATATGAAAGAATGGGGACTTTGGTGCTATGAATTTGAGGTTTATAAACGATAATATTTATTACTGATAATATGAAAAAAGCATATATAATGGTCGTGATGTTTGCGACTCTTTCTTTAAGTACATTTTCAGCTTGTGGTGATACGAGTACTGCACCGCCACCCACTGTTTTAAATCCTGATGAAGATAATTCTGATGGTTCGGATGGGGGAGAAGGGGATGAAACGAGTGAAATGACTCGTATTTATGACATAGTGAAAAAAAATCAGCTTGCTTATATTCGTTCTTTGCAAATATCCAGTGGTGCGATTAAAGATAATGAGCAATCTAATAGTCGGATTTGCCCTTATTTTTCCAACTTTGCTGTTATGGCATTGTTGAAAAATCCGGTAATGGAGAATGTGGAAGTGGTGAAGAAATACATTACTTGGTATTTGAATAAACTTAATAGAACTAATATCAATCCTCATACAGGACAACCGGAAATAATAGGCTCTGTTTATGATTATTATGGCGATACAGAAACAACCCATGGCACATATGATTCGGTAGATTCTTATGCTGCTACTTTTTTAGAGATTGTAATGGAATTGGCAAAGTTATCAGAGGAGAATAAAAACTGGTTGCAAGAGAAAAAAGATGATATTTCCTTGGTAGCAAGTGCTATGATAAATACTATAGATACTGAATCTTTTTCTATCCCGACGGATTTTACCTCGGATGATAATGACTATCTAAGCATAGCTAAACTTGATTATCCAGTAAAATATTTAATGGATAATTGTGAAGTAAATATGGGACTTAAAGCTGCTTTATGGCTGAAAGATAATGGGTTAATAGATAATGCGGTAGATTTTTCAACTTTTCTTGCTCAGAATACAGCGTCTGTAAAGGCGTTGTATAATGGTACTGTTTTCCGTTGGAATAAAGGAGCTAACGGAACAGGAACCCCTGATTTAAGTAAGTTCTATGCTGATGCTGTATGCCAACTGTATCCTGGTTTGTTCCAAGTTATTGAACCGGATAGTGAGATTGCCAATAAGGTATATACACAATTCAATAGAAATTTTGGAAGTTGGGCGAGTGGAACGACTTATGATGATTACCCGTGGACTATTATAGCCTATGCTGCAGCTACTATTAATGATGTAACAAGAGTAGAAACTTACGTTAAACATATTTATTCTTATAACTCTAAAGGGCAGCAGAAAGATAGGTGGTATAGTGCAGAAGCTGGTAGCCTGCTTTTGGCTATAGATAGAATACAAAATCCGATAGTGGATAGTAAATATTCACATATCAACTAATATTTAATATAATGATACTACATATGAAAAATTTGAGACAAAATAAAGGTGAGAGTTTGATCATGACCTTGTGTTTTGTTCTGTTATTACTCGTCCCGTCTGTAATATCAGCACAAAATTCAAACATTACCGGTAGGGTGGTGGATACTCAAGGTGAACCGATTATTGGTGCTACAGTTATGCAGGAAGGAACAACAAACGGTGTGATAACCAATGTTGATGGGGAATTTATTTTTTCTTCTTCTGAAAATGTCACATTGATTATAAGTATGATAGGTTATCAAACTGTGACTTTGAAAGCTACCCAAGGACAACGTTTAAATGTAATAATGAAAGAAATGTCCTATGAATTGGATGGAGTAGTTGTGATAGGTTACGGTTCGGTAGCTAAAAAGGATTTGACAGGTGCCGTAGGAGTAGTTAGCGGAAAAGATTTAAAAGATATGCCGGTAAGTAATATTAATAATGTACTTCAGGGTAAAGTTCCTGGTATGACAGTTAGTTCCAGTAGTGGTACGCCGGGGGCTGGAAGTGTTGCTCATATTCGTGGTATTGGTTCTATTACAGGGTCTACCACTCCGCTCTATATTGTGGATGGACTTCCGCAGGATGGTATTGATTATTTAAATCCGAATGATATTGAATCCATTGCAGTTCATAAGGATGCATCTGTGGCAGCAATCTATGGTTCTCGCGGTTCAAACGGTATTATCATCGTTACTACAAAGTCCGGTAGTCTTGAGAAGAAGACAGAGGTGGCCTATGATGGATATGTAGGTTGGCAGTCTCCTTGGAAACGTCCCTATATGCTTAATGCTGCCGATTATATTACTTATAAAAATATGGCTGCCGATAATGCAGGAGTAGACCGTCTTCCGGCTTTTTCTACTCAGGAAAATATTGATGCTGTACTGAACTTTGTGAATAAAAATTCCGGTCCAAACGGAACAGACTGGTGGAAACATATCACTAATGATGCTGCCTTTATGCACAATCATAATATCAGTATCAGTGGTGGAGGTAAAAATGTAGGTATTCTTTCCAGTTTGTCCTATACTGACCAAGATGGTATTGTGAAGGGTTCCAGTTATGAACGCATTTCATGGCGAAACAATTTTGACATGAAAATATCGAATCGTATTTCTTTGACGGCAAATGTGGGAATCATTGATGAAAAACGCCAATTGGTTGATGAAAGCGGTATGGCTACCGGTACTGTTTATACAGCTATGGGGGGGGATCCTATTACTCCTGTATTTCGTAATAATTTGGTCGATGTTCCTGATTTCCTAGGTGATATTTACAATGGTTATGAGCCCAACAATCTTTATTCTCAATATGCAGGGTTCTTGTTCTCGAACAAACGTAACCCGGTAGGACAGATTGAAAGAATGCGCCAGAGCACTTATGAAACTCTTTTTGTAAAAGCAGGTGCGAATTTGGAAGTGAGACTTTTTAATTTCTTAAAGTTTAATTCTCGTTTTGGGATGGATCTTGCCCGTTCAACAACGGAGGGACTACAACCTAAGTATTTCTTGAATGCTTTTGACAAAGCTGATGAAAATACTGTAATAGCAAATAATTCCAGAAATAATTATTTTGTATGGGAACAGACATTGACCTATGATCAGACTTTCGGAAAATTCAAAGTAGGAGCTTTGTTAGGTACTTCTGCCGAGAAGACGTATGTATCAATTGTAAATGCTTCCATACAGGGAATTATTAATAACGATAAGGATATGGCTATTCTGAATGCCGGAACTATCAATCCTTCAGTGTCGGGGTATCCTTATGATAATTCAATGCTGTCATTCTTCGGTCGTGCCAGTTTGGATTATGATAGTAAATATTTATTGGCGGTAAATTTACGCCGCGACGGTTCTTCAAAGTTTGCTGATGGCCATAAGTGGGGTACTTTCCCGTCTGTGTCGGCTGCATGGCGCTTTTCCAGCGAAGCATTTATGAAGACTGCACATAGCTGGCTGGATGATGCTAAATTACGCGTCAGTTATGGTTTAATCGGTAATCAAAATGTTCCCGGCGGACTTAATTATTCTCAATATGGAAGTTCAATATACGATTACTATTGCTTCGGTTCTCCAACTACTCCTTCTATCGGTTCCGGAGTGATTACGGTGGGAAATCCAGTAATGGAATGGGAAACTTCCAAACAATTTGACTTAGGACTTGATTTGCTCCTTTTCAATAATAGTCTTGAAATTGTGGCTGATTATTTTCGTAAAGACATTGATAATATGTTGATGCAGGAACCGTTGCCCACAACATTAGGTTTCCCAATGTTTCCTTATTCTAATGTCGGTTCGATGCGCAATACCGGTTGGGAGTTTGGTATAACTTATCGTAAGGCTTGGAGTGATTTTAACTTTACTGCTTCTGCTAATATTTCTACATATAAGAATGAAGTCACTTCATTGGGTAATGGCGATGCAATCTATGGGCATGCATTTGATAATGTAACAGTATTGACCAAGACAGAGGTCGGACAGCCGGTAGGTTATTTTTATGGATATGCTACTAATGGTATTTTCCAGAATGAGGAGCAAGTGGAAGGTAGTGCGCAAAGAGAATCGGCCAAACCGGGAGATATTCGATTCAAAGACCTTAATAGTGATGATGTATTAGATGAACAAGATCGTACTAAGATTGGTGACCCTTGGCCGGATTTTGTGTATGGTTTATCCTTGGGCGCTACTTGGAAAGGATTTGATTTTAACGTATTCTTTCAAGGGTCACAAGGAAATGATGTTCTGAATATGACTCTCCGTGATTTTGAATCGGGAACCGGTACGATGAATGCCCGTGAAGGTTTTCTGAATCGTGCATGGAATGGTGAAGGTTCTACGGATAAATACCATAGAATATCTGCCGAACAGGGACAGAATAGCGAAATCTCTGATTATTTTGTAGAAGATGGTTCTTATCTCAGACTGAAGAATTTGCAATTAGGTTATAATTTTTGTGAACGTTTATTGAAGATTAAAGGTATTAGCTACTTACGTCTTTATGTAAGTGCTCAAAATCTATTTACTCTTACCAAGTATTCAGGTCTTGACCCTGAAATTGGTTCCAGTAATGCTACTCTTAATGGTATAGATCAAGGGTTCTATCCCCAAGCGAGAACATGGACTGTTGGTTTAAATATTAAATTCTGATATAAAATGAAAAAGATAAAATTATTGATAGCATCTTTGGCAGCAATCTCATTCTGCTCTTGTTCCGATTTCTTGGATAGTACTCCTAAGGGGACTATGACCGAAGATAAGTTTTTCCTATCTCCTGATGCCGGGTATAGTACAGTTGTTAAATGTTATGATATGCTTGGGGATGCAATAGGTTATGAGATACCCCGTATGATGTTGTATAACATTGCTACTGACGATTCGGAAAAAGGTGGTTCGGATGCCAGTGACCGGCCTAGTGCTGCTGATTTAAGTTTCGGTCGTCCATTAGCTTCTAATGCGGATTTGGCTGCACTTTGGGAAGGCATGTATAAAGCTATTGCAAGATGTAATCTTTGTTTGGAAAATATCCCCAATAAACCTTTGGTAGATGCCGATGGTTATCCGATTGCGGCAGACGTGAAAGCCAGATATATAGGAGAGGTGAAATTTTTGCGCGCATTTTATTATTTCGAGCTCTGCAAAATTTTTGGCGGTGTACCTTTGGTAGAGCGTTCATTAACAGTAAATGACAGTAAAAGCTTGCAAAGAGCTACTGAGGCTGAGACTGCAGAATTTATTATGAACGATTTGGCCGATGCAGCATTGGAAGAGAATCTTCCTAGTCGGGTTTCATTGCCGGAGTCGGAAATCGGACGTGTCACCAGGGAAGCCGTATGGGCAATGCAAGCACGGGTATATATGTATTTTGCCAAGGATGATGCTTCTTATTATGAAGATGCACGTGATGCTGCAAAAAAGGTTGTGGAATCAGGTTGTGAATTAGCTCCCAATTTCCAGTCACTTTTTCTGGAAGGGAATTATTTACTGAGTGAATCTATCTTACCGAATATACAAGGAGATGATCCTACCAATAATGTTTACGGTTCTTTTGTACCTGTATATTCTAATCCGAGAGGTTCTGTTGGTGCATATGGTTTTGATCAGCCTACTCAGAATTTGGTTGATGAATTTGAAGAAGGGGATCCCCGTTTGTTGTTTACTATTGTGCAGCCTGGTGATAAATTCCCCGGTACGGTGAAAGATGAAGTTTTGGATTTCTCCACTTACCCTAATACAGGTTATCATAGCCGTAAAGCTTTTTTGGTAGCTTCAAGAAGGGGACTAGGGTTTGGTGATGATGCCTGGACATTCAATATCATTCGTTATGCCGATGTTTTGCTGATGTATGCAGAGGCTTTAATTCAAACTAATGGTGATAAACAGACTATAGTAAAATGTATCAACGCAGTTCGTCAACGCGCTAATGATTCGCGTGGAGAAGATGCTGAAGCCGTTTCTCGAGTATTGACTATTCCTGATAAAGACTTGAAAATGGTAACTGTAAATGATGATTTATTGGAAGCTGTCAAGCATGAACGCAGGGTAGAGTTGGCAATGGAATATAACCGTTTGTATGATCTTAAACGCTGGAATTGTTACATTGAGACGATGAACGCATTTGCCAATTATCCTTATGCAAAGGGGCGCGGCGCGGCATTTAAAAAAGGAGTTAATGAATTGTTTCCTATTCCGCAGTCAGAAATTGACCGCTCTGGTGGTTCTATTAAGCAGAATCCCGGATATTAAGAAAATGGGTATTATTAATTAAAATAAGACGGGATAGTTGTATATTTGTAAACTATCCCGTCTTATTATTTTTAATGAGAGTATAATATTATTTTAAAAATAAAGCATATAGTGGGCATAATGAGTATTTTAATAATGATTGAATGATGGTTAGTATAGATATGAAGAAAATAGTTTGCATACAAATATTGTTATGGATGTCATGCCTGATAAATGTATCAGCGCAAGATTCTTACAAAGAATATGAGCAAAAGGTGTATGTGTCTTCCCAGGGCGATTCTTTGCAATATTGTTTGTTGCGTCCGGAAGTGGAGAAGCCGGGTGAAAAATATCCATTGGTACTATTCTTGCATGGTGCAGGTGAACGAGGTAATGATAATCGGAAGCAGTTAAAGCATGGGGGGCAAATGTGGCTTAATCCTGTCAATCGAAAAAAGTATCCGGCTTTTATTTTGTTACCTCAATGTCCTGCAGAAAATTATTGGGGGTATGAAATGCGTCCGAATTCTTTAGAACCTTTTGGGATGCCTGATAATCCGGAACTCACCACTACTATACGTACGTTGAAAAGTTTGCTTGACACTTTTCTTGATATGCCACAGGTAGATAAACTTCGTGTTTATATAATGGGGCTTTCTATGGGTGGAATGGCAACCTATGATATGGTTATTCGTTATCCTGAAATCTTTGCTGCTGCAGTTCCTATTTGCGGCACGGTAAATCCTGTCCGCATTGGAAAAGAACTAAGAGAAATTAAGTTCCGTATTTTTCATGGTGATACAGACTCTGTTGTAACACCTGAAGGTTCCCGGGAAGCTTATAAAGCATTGAAGGCTATTGATGCCAGCGTTGAATATATCGAGTTCGTAGGATGTGATCATAACAGTTGGAATCCTGCCTTTAATTATCCTGATTTTATGAACTGGTTGTTTAATCAAAAGAAAGAGAAATAATTCTCTTTCTTTTGATATGCATTGTCTGTTTTTTATACCCAGAAGTATAATCTTTAGTCAAACAAACTCTTGAACTTCTTAAAAATCTTCTCCTTAATAGAAGTATTCGGCTTGAAATTATCCGAACCTTCCATTTCTTCCAAGGCTTTTTTCTCCTCTTTATTCAGAGTTTCAGGTACATATACACTGACATTCACCAGTAAATCCCCGGTACCGTATCCGTTTACATTAGGCAAACCCTTGCCGCGTAAGCGGAGAACCTTTCCCGGTTGTGTACCCGATTCGATTTTCACCTTCACCTTACCGTCGATGGTGGGTATTTCTACCGCACCGCCCAATGCCGCTGTCGGGAAGCTGAGCAACAGGTTATAAATCAAGTCGTTTTCGTCACGAATCAGTTCCTTATCCTGTTCTTCCTCTACAAGAATCAGCAAGTCGCCCGGTACGCCGTTGTGCTTGCCGGCATTACCTTTGCCGCCCATGGAGAGCTGCATGCCTTCGGCTACGCCTTTCGGGATGTTTACGGTAACAACTTCTTCACCGTAGACGATTCCTTCACCGGCACATTCCTTACATTTATTCTTGATAACTTTACCTTCGCCGCCACAGGTAGGACAGGTGGTGCGTGTCTGCATCGTTCCGAGAATGGTCTGCTGGTTGCGGATTACCGTACCGCTGCCCTTACAGGTAGGGCAGGTTTCCGCACCGC
>ERZ773144.2039-NODE-2039-length-16779-cov-5.286056_pt1 | contig 16779 bp, 16 predicted proteins | sample MGYA00580849_ERZ773144 | MGnify/ENA primary metagenome ERZ773144 (study PRJEB29015, sample SAMEA2737861) | human gut metagenome | biome: human gut; feature: human-associated habitat; material: faeces | place: China | collected 2012 ...
ACTTTATAAAATTATATAAAATTAAAAGAACCTGTATCTAATTATAAATTAGACTCAGGTTCTAAATTTCTTTTTTATTTTTCTTCAAAATTTATTTTTACTAAATTTTCAGCTATTTTTACAATAAGATCTCTTGCTTTTTCCATTGATTGAATACATACATACTCATATTTTCCATGAAAATTGTGTCCACCTGTAAAAAGATTTGGACATGGAAGTCCTTTATAAGAAAGTCTTGCTCCATCTGTTCCACCTCTTATTGGTTTAATGCAAGGTTTAATATTAAGTTCTTCCATAGATTTATGAGCAAGATCTATTACATACATTACAGGCTCTATTTTTTCTTTCATATTATAATAACTGTCTTTTACCTCTATTTCTATTTCTGCATCTTTATACTTTTTAGCTAAATATTGTACAGCATCTTTTATAAGAATTTTTTTCTCATTGAATTTTTTCATTGAATGATCTCTAATTATATAATTCATTGAAGTGTCTTCCACAGTACCTTTCATATCATTTAACAGAAAGAATCCTTCATAGTTCTCAGTATACTCTGGTCTTTGCTCTACTGGAAGCATAGAATTTAGTTCCATTCCTATAAGAATTGAATTTATCATACTATTTTTTGCTGTTCCTGGATGAATATCTCTTCCTTTTATTTTAATTACAGCTGAAGCTGCATTAAAATTTTCATATTCTAATTCTCCTATCTCTCCGCCATCTACTGTATAAGCAAATTTACAATCAAATTTCTTTACATCAAAAAGATTAGCACCTCTTCCAATTTCCTCATCTGGTGTAAATCCTATTTTTATCTTTCCATGCTTAATTTCAGGATGGTCTTTCAAATATTTTACAGCTTCAATTATTTCAACTATTCCAGCTTTATCATCTGCTCCTAACAGAGTTTTTCCATCTGTAACTATAAGATCCTGTCCTATATAATTTTTTAAATGTTCAAAATCTTTTGGAGAAAGAATTATTTCTAATTCTTTATTTAAAATAATATCTTCCCCATTATAATTTTCTATAATTCTTGGATTAACTCCTCTTCCATTGTAAGTAGGTGCTGTATCCATATGCGCTATAAATCCAATAGTTGGAATATCTAAGTCACAATTTGCTGGAAGTGCAGCCATTATATATCCATTTTCATCTAATGATATTTCTTCAAGCCCCAATTCTTTCAAATCTTCAATTATTACTTTTGCTAAATTCCATTGTATATCACTACTTGGACATGCTTTGTTTGAAGGATCTGAATCTGTATCAATTTTTACATACTTTAGAAATCTTTCAACTAAATTATTCATCAATAACAACTCCTTATATAATTTTAGTATCTATATTTTAGTACTTTTTTCAAATTATTTCAATCTCTATTTCTTTTTATTTTTCACCAGCCAGTATTAATTCTTCCTCTCTGGCTATTTGCAGTTGTTTTAATTGTTTCATTTCCCTTTTTATCAGAATAAATGTTAATACAGTTGCAATAAAGTCCGCTGTTGGAGCAGCAAACCATATTCCAGCTAATCCAAACATTCTAGACATTATTATTATACAAGGAATTAAAACTATTATCTGTCTTGAAAGGCTTATAAAAAGACTCAATTTAGGTTTTCCTACTGCCTGGAAATACACAGAGGATATTATTTGAAATCCTATTATAGGAAACATCATTGTATTTATTCTTAGTCCATGAGAGGCTATATCCAATAAAGCTTTTTCTCTTGTAAATATGAATATAAAATATTTTGATAAAAACTGAATAGTCAAGAAATCTACTATACATATTATAGAAGCTCCAAGTATAGCTTTACGAAGTGCTTCTCTTACTCTCGAATAAAGTTTCGCTCCATAATTATACCCCAATATTGGCTGAACTCCTTGATTGATTCCAAATATAGGCATAGCAAGAAATATTGTTATTGCCTGAATAATTGCCATTGCACCAATTGAATTATCTCCTCCATATACTTTTAATGTACTGTTGAAAGTATAATTTACCAAACTTGACCCCATTTGCAATGCAAATGGGGATGATCCTAAAGCCATTATATTCTTAATTTTTTCCCATTGTAGTTTCATATTCTTTAAATATAATTTAAGTCCACTAAAACTTGATTTAAAATAAAATATAGTCCATGCTGCTGAAATATATTGTGAAATAATTGTAGCCCAAGCTGCACCTGACACTCCCATATCCATTCCAAATATAAAAATAGGGTCAAGTACTATGTTTATTATGGCTCCTATCAGCAAAGTAACCATTGACATTTTAGGGTTTCCATCTGATCTGATAGCTGCATTTGCTACATATCCAACTATTGTTGCTGGAAATCCATATGCTACTATCCACAAGTATTCTCTTGCATATCTGCTTGTATTTTCACTTCCTCCTAATACTGCAACTAATTTATCCATATACAACAATACAAATACTGCTATTATTAGTGAAATAATTATTCCATATCCTATTCCATTTCCCAAATATTTTTCAGCTTCATCTTTTTGTTTTCTTCCAAGGCTTAAAGATATATTTGTTGCTCCTCCAAGTCCTATTAATACAGCAAAAGCAAACACAAAGATTGTAACTGGAAAAGTAAGTCCTACTCCAGCTATTGCAAAGTGTCCTACATCTTTTATATTTCCAATATATATTCTGTCAACTATACTGTACAAAGCATTTACAAGCATTCCAATTATAGCTGGAAGTGAAAATTGTACTAAAAGCTTTGTTATTTTTTCCGTTCCCATAAATTGATGTTTATTTTTCATTTGTTCCTCCTAAAAACTTTCCTGTTACATTTTAAATTCTACCATTTTTCTAAAAGCTTTGACATTATTCTCTTTAAAGTATCTATTTCATCTTTTTCAAGTATTTGCTCTACTTTTTTATGAAAGATTTGTGACACATCAAAAATAACTCCTATTACTTCTTCTGCTTTTTCTCCTAATTCTAAATACATTATTCTTCTGTCTTCAGAACAAACGCTTTTTCTTACATATCCCTTTTTTTCTAATTTATTTACAAGGATAGTTACCGTTGATTTATCTTTTGATATTTTCTCTGTTATTTCTTTCATAGAAAGAATTTTAAAAACATATAATACTATAATTATCCTTATATGAGAATATCCCAAATCTGTTATTCCCTTTTTTCTTAGTTCTTCATCCATAAAAATTCTGCTTCTATGATGGGCTCTAGACAGATAGCTATACAATGAATTTCCAAAAGCTTCATTTTTCATATTTCATCACCTATCCTTTAATCTAACATGAAATTAGTTTTATGTCAAACTATTATTTACATCTATGATTTTGTAATATTTCTGTATAAGACAAATGTAAGTAATATTTTTAACATAGTTTTGCAGAAATAGATATTTCTATAATTACTATAAAGTTTATTAGTACAGGTAAAAAAAATAATCCACAATATAAAACAAAAAATATTTTAAAAAAACCTGAGAATTATTTTATCAGCAATCATTTTTAAATTAATAAATCCATGATATAATAATAAAAATATGCAGATAAGTATTTAGAATAACTATAATATTATATTTTTTTATAGATGTTAGCCAAAATTAAAATTTTTCATTTATTAGAAATTTACCATAATATTTATTCTAGGACTAACTACCTCTTTATAAAGAACTTAATATACCTACTAAAAGAATAAGGAGTGATTTTATTGAAAAAATTTTTTTTATCTATTTTATTATTGCTAATTTTTACAGCTTGTGGACAAAAAGAAATATACAAAACAAAAGATGATATTTCAAGAGTTGAAAATGAAATATCTTACTCCATTAATTACAATGAATTTTATAATTACCTGAATGAAGCTTACCCTAAAATAAAATTTGAAAAACAGGACCCTAGAATTACTAAAAGTGGTAAGTATGTTGGAGTTATTACTTGGAAAAATTTTAAAATAGAATGTAACTTTAAAGAAAAAAATAGCGAACTAACGTCCATTTACCTATCATCACCAAAAGGAAAGATAAAACATTCAAAAACAGTAGCTTTAGTTAGGAATGTAGAATTTAATCAACAGGATATAAGAGATTTAAAAAAATATTCATTAGTGATTAATAATATTTTAAACTCAAGCAATACACAAAATAAAATGCAAGAATTTTTAGATGAAAAATTAAAAAAGAATATAGAAAGAGGAAAAATACAAATAGGAGAATCTAAAGTTACTTTGAGGCTTAGTGGTCCTGTTTTACTTGTTGTATTTGAACCAAATATTATAAAATAATATTTCAATAAAAGTGTAAGTCTGATGAATAATAAGTTATAATATTGAAATTACAGTATCTACAATTTCAATTTCTATAGGCAAAGAGATATCTAATATGAATTAAAAATTTATAACTATTAATAAAATATCTGAATTCTTTTAAGTGAAAATATGATATAATCCACTGTATACAATAACTTAATTTTTAAAGAGGTAATTTTAATGAAAATAGCTATTATTGGAGCTCCTGACTCTGTTGAAAAAATATACAGTATACTTTCTTCTGAATATAAAGAAGTAAGTTTTTTTAAATATCCAAAAGAAAAAATTGAAGAAATGATTCCCCTTATTCAAAAATTAGAAAATGATGTAGATGGAATATATCTTACGGGAATTGGAATTTATTCATCTCTTAATCTTAAAACTGATCTTTCTAACAAAGCTATTGTTTATACTAAAAGAGGTGAAATGGGAATAATCAAAGCTTTTTTATTGCTCCAAAAAGATTATGAATCCATAGATAATTTAAAAATAGGTATAGATCTTATTGAAGAAAAAATGCTAAAAGATGTCTTTGAAGAATATGAAATTCAAATAAAAAATTACTATCTTCAAAAATATGAATATTCTAAAACTGAAGAGGAGTATCTTAAAAATTATCTTGAAAAATTAAAAACAAAAGAAATAGATTGTGTTATTACAGCTTTTGGATATATTTATTATTATTTAAAAAGACTTAATATTCCAGTTTATAGACTACAAGCAACTAACACCGAAATAAAATTAGAATTTAAAAAACTTGAACTAATGGCAAAAATAAAAGAACTTGAAAAAACAGGTATTGGGGTTCAAATAATTAAGCTTATTAAAAAAAATATTTCAGAACTTACTCAAAAGACTTTACAAAATAAAAATAGCTTTGAAACTCAACTATTAGAATATGCTAAAGAAATTCAAGGAAATATACAATTTCTTGGAAATGAAGAATATTATATCTTAGCTAATAAAGGTCTTTTATTAGATGAAGAAACTTTAAAAATAATTACTACTCTTATTAAAAATACTACTAAAAAAGATTTTTATGCAGGAATTGGAATTGGTGAAGGCCAGACTATTTTGCAAGCTGAAGCTAATGGAAGAAAAGCCTTAAAAATAAGCCTTTCAAAAAATAAAAATGAAATATACTTTTATGATGGAAAAAATGTTTCTGGACCTCTGTTGACAGAAAATATGCTTCAATACAGTGATTCTGTCAATAAAGATATTTTTGAACTTTCAAAAAAAATAGGTATTAGCTCTACTTATTTAGAAAAATTAAAATCTATTATAAAAAAATATGGTAAAAATACTTTTTCCAGTAAAGAACTTGCTGGAATATTTGAAATTAGTGAAAGAAGTGTCAACCGTTTGTTAAAAAAAATCATTGAAAATGGCTATGGAGAAGAGGCTGAATTTGAAAATACTCCTGGTGCTGGCAGACCTCGGAGAAAAATAAAATTTAATTTTTAAAAGTATAAATTTGAAAGTAATTGTTCTTAATAAAAACAATTACTTTTTTTATTGAAAAAAATACATTGACAAATATTAAAAAAAATTGTATAAACTATTTAACTAAAAAATTAAAGACATATTAAAGACAAGTCTTTAATATCTAAGGGAGGATTTTATGACACAAGGAAATGTTAAAAGCACCAAAATGACAACTTTTATTAAAACTGTAGAAAGAGTTGGAAATAAATTACCTGACCCATTTATTTTATTTGGAATATTTGCTGTTTTCACTTTAATTATATCTCTTGTCTTATCAAAAATTGGAGTAGAAGCCTCTTTTATGGAAAAAGGTGCAAAAACTCTTACCATAGTAAAAATTGAAAATTTGCTCACTTTTAATAAGTTAAGGCAAGTTGTTTCTGATTTTCCTACTACTTATGTAAATTTTCCATCTTTGAAACTTGTTCTTATTATGATGATGGCTATTGGAGTAGTTGAAGAAACAGGATTTTTTGACTCTGTCATGAGGAAATATTTATTAAAAGCTCCTAAAAGTGTAGTAACAGCTGTATTTATTTTTGCATGTGTTAATGCTAATGTTATGTCAGATGCTGGAGTTATTCTTACACTTACACTAGGAGGAGTTGTTTTTGCCTCAATAGGCAGAAGCCCTATCCTTGGAATAATGCTTGGATATGCAGCTTGTAATGGTGGATATTGTGCTAGTCTTTTAGTAGCTGGAGCAGATGCACTTGTAGCTGGCATCACTGAACAAGTAGCTGTAGATGCTGGTTTTCATTTAGATATCAATCCTTTATGTAACTATTATTTCATGGCTGCTGCTACAGTAGTTCTTACAGTGGTTCTTACAATATTTACTGAAAAGTTCATAATGAAACTTTTTCCAGAAGAAGAAACTGCTGATGATTCTATGTTAAAAAAATATGAACTTACTGATTTAGAAAATAGAGGTTTAAAATTTGGAATGTATGGTTTCATTTCTTTTGTAGTTATTATGCTTGCTTTAACTCTTCCATCAGAAGCTTTCTTTAGAAACGCTGCTGGAGGATTCTTACCTAAATCACCATTACTTTCATCTATTGTTGTTATCTTATTTTTCTTATTTCTTTTCATAGGAGTTAGCTATGGAGTGGGAATCAAAAAAATAACTAGTGGAAAAGATGTTTCTAGGCTTCTTCAAGCTGGTGCAAAAAAATCTGCTCCATTGATGGTTACTTTTCTTACTTGTGCTCTATTTATGGACCTATTAAATAAAAGTAACATTCTGAGAATAATAGCTATAAAAATGGCTGAACTTATTAAAGCTGCAAATGTAGGTCCTTTATTTCTTCTTGTTTTGGTAATTATCCTTACTGCTATGATGAATCCATTTATGACTTCTGCATCTACAAAATGGATATTGTTAGCCCCAATGGTAGTTCCTGTATTTGGAATGATTGGAGTTAACCCTGCTTATGCACAGCTCGCTTATAGAATTGGAGATTCAGCAACTAACATAATCTCACCTTTGCATCCAGCAATAACTGTTATCATTGGTCTTATGGCTCAATATAATTCTGAAAAAGAAAAGAAAACAGGAAGAAAAATAGAAGAAGCTGGTTTTGGAACTATATTCTCCTTAACTCTTCCTTATTCTATAGTTATTCTTGTAACTCTTACTGTTCTTATGGTTATTTGGTATGTTTTAAGATTACCTATTGGTTTAGGTGTTTCTACATTTATATAATTACTTACTAAAAAATTTAAAATACTATATAATTAAAAAGGAGATAAAATGGAAAATTCAAATCACATGATTTATGCTAACCATCCTTTACTTTGGTTAATCTGCTCAATTGGAATTATCATAGTTTTAATCCAATCTGCCCTAATTATTAAAAAGTCTATTCAAGCTGGAAAAGACATGGGAATTCCTAAGGAAAGAATGAATAGAGGAATAAAAACAGCTGCAATTGCAAGTATTGGCCCTGCTCTTGGTGTTGTTGGAAGTCTTTTAGCCCTTCTTGTCACAATGGGATCTCCTGTTTCAGCTCTTAGACTTAGCGTTATTGGAGGTTCTAATTTTGAAGCTATGGCTGCTAATTTTGGTGCTCAAGCAATGGGATCAGAACTCTCTACTCATATGACACCTCTTGTATTCACAAATGCTCTTTGGGCAATGGCATTAGGGTCTATGGGATGGATTATATTTGTTTTTCTTTTTGCACATAAGATGGATAGAGTAAATGGACTTCTTACTAGTGGAAGAAAAGCTCTTCTTCCTGCTGTAGGTCTTGGAGCTATGCTTGGTTCTTTTGCTTATTTCAACATAGGAAATTATCTAAAAGTTACTACAAATCCAAATATTACTTTATCTGCTGTATCTGGGCTTATTATAATGATTATTTGTTTAAAAGCAGGAGAAAAATTTAATTGGCTAAAAGAATGGGCTTTAACTATTGCAATGTTTGGTGGAGCTATAATAGCTACAATAGCATTTTAAAACTATAAGTAACTAGGAGGAAATTTAAGTGAGTATTTATGATAACTATATTGAAAGTATAACAAAAATTGGTAGATCAACAATGGTTTTAGGTTTAGTAGCAACTTTACTTCCACCTTTAGTAATGACATTTTATTTTGGTTTTAATCCTGGAATTGCAGCTATAATGGCTGGGGCCATTTCTCAAATGTCTGTTTCTGGTGCTTTTTATTTCAGTGAACCAATCAGCTACTATCCTATAGTTGGTAGAGCTGGACTTTATATGGGATTTTTATCAGGAAATCTTGTCAATATGAGAATCCCTGCTGCAATAGCTTCACAAGAAGCTGCTGAATATGAATCAGGTACTGAAGAAGGAGCTATTATGGGAACTATTGGTATTGGAGTTTCTATTTGGATAGGAATAGTATTTTTACTTCTTTCTGTTCTTGCTGGACAAACTCTTTTATCAAAATTACCCGTTTCTTTCATGACTATGCTTAGTCTAATCATTCCAGCATTATTTGGAGGAGTTTTTGCACAATTTGCTATAAAATCTCCAAAAACTGCAATATTTGCTCTAATAGTATCTTTTATCATGACAAAATTAGTAGCTCTTATTCCAGGAAATCCATCATTTATAGTAACATTGGTATCTGTTTTCTCAACAATAACTTTTGCTAAAAAACTAATGGATAAAGAACTTTCTAAAAAATCTGTAAAATAAGGAGAATAAAATGAATAAAGAAAGAATGATAGAAAATTTCTTAGAAATGATAAAAATACACTCTCCTTCTAATGATGAAGGAGTATATGCTGAATACTTAATAAAACTTTTAAAAGAACTTGGTGGAGAAATCTATTTAGACAATGGATATAAAAATTATGGAGGAAATGCTCCTGTTATTTTTGCAAAATTTCAAGGAAACTTACCTGAAAAAGGAGTAACTTTAGCTGCTCATATGGATGTAATAGAACCATCCTCAAATGTAAAACCTATAATAGAAAATAATATAATAAAAACTGATGGTACTACTACTTTAGGTGGAGATGACAAAGCGGGAATAGCTAGCATTATTGAAGTTTTAAGAACTATCAAAGAAAATAAATTAAATCATAGAGATATTTTTGTATTGTTAACTCCTTGTGAAGAAGCTGGTATGCTTGGTGCTAAAAATATTGATTGGTCCTCTGTCCCTGCCCCTATGAAACCAGCTACACATATGCTTGTTATAGATAATGCTGGTAAGGCTGGACTCATTGCTCATACTGCCCCTAGTAAATATGGAATCACTTTTACATTTACTGGAAAAAAAGCTCATGCTGGAATAGAACCTGAAAAAGGAATTAATGCTGTATGTATGGCTGCTCATGCTATATCTAATATGAAAATAGGGCGTATTGATGAATTTACTACTTCTAATATAGGAAGTATCAAATCTAATTTTCCAACTAATGTAGTTTCTGATTACTGCATATTTACTGCTGAATTAAGAGGTCATTCTGAAGAAAAGATTATTGAAATGTTAAATAATTACGAAGAAGCATGTAAAAATGCCTCTATCTTATTTGGTGGAAAGTATACTATGGAAAAAAGTCATGATTATCCAGCTCTCAAACCAAAAGATGATTTGAAATTTGCTAAAGAATTTGCTAAAATTTATGAAGATATTGGCGTTCACTCAGAACTAAAAATAATTGGTGGTGGGTCTGACAGCAATATTCTAGCAAAAGAAGGTTTCAATTCTATAATCATTGGTGTTGGAATGTATGATGTTCATACTGTTAATGAATATCTTGTTACTGATGATTTATTTAAAACTACAGAGGCTATTTTGAAGTATATCACAAAATAAAGCCTCAGAGGAGAAGAGGGTCATTATGAATAAAAATGAATTAAAGAAAAGAGTTCTTGCAGCTATCGAAGAAAACAAAGAAACAATAATAGCTGCAGGAAGAAAAATATATTCAAATCCTGAATTTGGATATAAAGAATTTGAAACAACAAAAACTGTAAGTGATTTTTTCAAAAATGAACTTGGATTGGAAGTTGAAGAAAAAATAGCCTATACAGGATGCAGAGCTAGAATAAATGAAGATAAATCTGGACCTAAAGTAGCTATTCTTGGGGAGCTTGATGGAATATCTTGTTCTGAACATCCAGATGCCAACAGTATTGGAGCTTCTCACACTTGTGGACACAATGTTCAAATTGCTGGTATGCTTGGAGCCGCAGTAGGCCTTATCAAATCAGGAGTTTTTAAAGAACTTGATGGTAAGATAGATTTCATTGCAACTCCTGCTGAAGAATTTATTGAACTTGCTTACAGAAGTAAGCTTAAAGCTGAAGGACACATTAAATATTTTGGTGGAAAACAAGAACTTATCAGAAAAGGTGCATTTGATGATGTAGATATGAGTATAATGTTTCATGTACTTGATACTGGAGATAAAAAGGTGCTTGTAGGACCTGAAAGTAATGGATTTATAGGAAAAGAAATTAAATTTATTGGAAAAGAATCTCATGCTGGTTCTGCTCCTTATGAAGGTATAAATGCTTTAAATGCAGCTATGCTTGCTATCAATAATGTAAATGCCCAAAGGGAAACTTTTAAAGAAGCTGACAGAGTAAGATTTCATCCAATCATTACAAAAGGTGGAGATATTGTTAATGTTGTTCCTGCTGATGTAAGAATGGAATCATATGTAAGAGCCAGAACTATTGACAGTATGATTGATGCTAACAAAAAGGTAAACAGAGCTCTTATTGCTGGAGCTATGGCTGTTGGAGCTGAAATTGAAATAACTGAGCTTCCTGGATATCTTCCTATTTTAAAACATAATGATATGGAAAAAGTTTTAAGAGATAATCTTCATTTCATAGGTCTTACAGATGAAGATATTATAGATGGTGGAGATTTTACTGGATCATTTGATTTTGGTGATGTATCTCATATTATTCCTACACTTCATCCAATGTTTGGTGGTGTAAAAGGAGCCCTTCACACTAGAGGATATTCTATCGTTGATGAAGAATATGCTTATCTTGCTCCAGCTAAATCTATGGCTCTTACAGTAGTAGATTTGCTGTTTGATGGAGCTGAAACAGGAAAAGAAATTCTTAAAAATTTCAAACCTGTTATGACAAAAGAAGAATATCTTGCTTTCATGGAATCTAATGATAAAACTATAAAAGCATAATTTTTAAATAATAAAAATGAGGATAATCATAATAAATTATGATCTACCCTCATTTTTTATTTTTCCATATTTCTGCACATTTCAATAAAAGACATTGCTGAAGAGCTTAAATATTTATTTTTGTGATAAATAATATTAAATTTTCTCACAAACTTAATATTATTTATTTTTACTCTGGAAACTATTTTCTTTTCAAGTTCTTCTTTTACCAGATAATACGGTAATACTGCTATTCCTATATTCTGTTGTACAGCAATTACTAGAGCTCTTGTACTAATGCTTTCCCATAATGGTTCTATAGTTATTCCTCTTGAAAAGAGTATACTGTCAAATAATTCCCTTGTTCCACTTCCCCTTTCTCTCAAAAGAAAATTCTGATTTTTTATTTCTTCCAGAGAAACAGTTTCTTTTTGTGCTAAAGGATTGTCAGGACTACATATTATTACAAGTTTATCATCTAAAATAGGGTTGCTTATAATATTTTCAGAGTGTATTATTCCATCAATTATAGCAAGATCTAGTTCATTTGTCAGAAGTTTATTTTCTATTACTTTTGAATTTTCTATGTACACATTTATTTTTACACCTGGATATATTTCAGCAAATTTTTCAACATATTTTGGCATAAAATAAGTTCCTGTAGCAATAGTAGCTCCTATCTTCAAATTATTAAATGAGTCATGACATTTTAATTCTTTTTCCATTTCATCAAAAAGAGAAGTTATATGAGAAGCATAACTTAAAAATTTTTTTCCGGGTTCTGTTATATAAAGCCTTTTAGATATCCTGTCAAAAAGTTTTATTCCATAATATTCTTCCAGTTCTTTTATAGCTAAACTTGCAGCTGGCTGTGCTATAAAGAGTTCCTTTGCTGCCATAGTTACATTATTATATTTACATACTGCTAAAAAAATTCTAATATGTCTTAATGTCATAATAAACACTCCTTCTATCATATAAAAAAAATTATATACTTTATAATATTATATTATTTTTTTTATAATTAAACAAGTTATATAATAAGTATATAAAATAAATAAAGTATTACGAAAATGGAGGTAAATTATGGAAAACTTAACTTTACAGAAAAAAAACTACTGGAAGCTTTTTACAACCATGCTTTACCTTAGTGCATTTACATTTGGGGGAGGATTTGTCATTGTTTCTCTTATGAGAAAAAAATTTGTAAAAGAATATCACTGGATAGAAGAAAAGGAAATATTGAATCTCATAGCTATTGCTCAATCATCTCCTGGTTCTTTATCTATTAATATATCTATCTTGGTTGGTTACAAACTGGCAGGTATTCCAGGTGCATTGATTTCTATAACAGCTACAGCACTTCCACCACTTATTACATTATCAATAGTTTCATTTTTTTATATATCTTTTAAAGATAATGTTACTGTAAATGCTCTAATGAAAGGCATGCAGGCTGCCATTGCAGCAATTATTTTTGATGTCACATTTTCTTTAGCTAAAGATGTGGTAAAAAGAAAAGAGTTAATCTTTAGTTTAATGACAGTGGCAGTATTTATTGCAGTATATTTCTTTGAAATTAACATTATATTTATAGTTTTAGTATGTGGATTTATTGGTGCAATTTCCAGCAGTTATAAATTCAAAACTCAAAATCTTTAAAAAGAGGTGACATTTATGATATATTTAAATTTATTCATAAGTTTTTTCAAAATAGGACTGTTTAGTATAGGAGGAGGATATGCAGCAATGCCTCTTATCAAATCTCAAGTTGTTGACCTTCATCAATGGCTGACACTAAAGGAATTTACAGACATTATAACTATTGCTGAAATGACTCCAGGTTCTGTATCATTAAATTGTGCTACATTTGTTGGGATACAAATAGCTGGAATAAAAGGGGCTCTAGTTGCTACTCTTGGATGTATTACTCCTTCTTTCATTGTAGTAATGATTTTTACATTTCTTTATTTTAAATATGGAGATCTTAAAATTATCAAAGGTATTTTAAGAGGATTACGTCCTGCAGTTGTTGGGCTTATTGCTTCTGCTGGAACTACAATAGCACTTATCGCCTTCTTTGGAGATAAAATAAATATTCAGGAAGAACACATTAATTACATATCAGTAATAATTTTTCTTTGTGCTGTTATAGCTCTCAGAAAATTTAAAATAAATCCTATCTGCGTAATGCTTGTATCTGGAATTTTTGGAATAGGTGTGTATGAATTTTTAGTATAAAGAAAATGCTGAAAGCTATAACTTTCAGCATTTTTTCATAAATTCAAACCAATTTTTATACTCTTCTTTATGTATACTGTCCTTTAAAAAAACAAAATTAAATTCTCTTTCTGCATGAAAATTTTTCAATTTTATAACTGAAACTTCTCCATTTTTAATTTCTTTTTCAACTGCTGTCTTATATATAAAAGTTATTCCAGTATTATTTTTTATCATTTCTTTTATTACTTTTATATTTTCTATTTCATATTTTTTTGTAAAATCATTAATTGAAAGATTGTTATCATATAGTATTTTTTCAAAAATATCTCTGCTTCCCGAACCTTTTTCTCTTACTATTATTCTTTCCTCTAAAATTTCCTCAAATGTAAATTCTCCTTGAGAAAATCTATTTTTATCAGAACATACTGCAACAAATTCCTCTTTTGAAAAAAGAAATGAATCATATTTCGTTTTTTCAAAAAATCCTTCTACTAAAAGAAAATCTATATCTCCATTTTCTAATTTTTCAAGTAATAATTTAGTATCTTTTACTGAGATAGAAACATTTATTTCAGGATAATCAGAAGAAAGTTTTTTTAACACTTTAGGAATTACATACTCACCTATTGTAAGGGTTGCTCCAAAATTTAAAGCATGTTTGTTTGATGAAAGGTTTAATATCTTTTCTCTCATTTTTTCAGAATCAGAATTCATTGCTACTAAATAACGATATAATATTTTTCCATATTCTGTTAAAGACAAAGTTCTTCCTGAATATAGAAAAAGTTTATTTTTATAAAATTCTTCCAAGAATTTTATATGCTGAGTCACAGCAGGCTGTGTCATATGAAGATTCTCAGCAGTCTTGGTATAACTTAATGTCTTACATAATTCCAGAAATGTATAAATCCTAAAGTCAAGCATTATATCCCTCCTATAAAAAAATGATTCAAAAGTTAAAAATTCAACATCCCCACTTTTGAATCATTCTTATTAGTAATTAATTAAAATCCTCTTATTAAAATTGTGAGTATTGCTGCTATCACAAATAAAACTACAATTCCTCCAATAGTAGAAAGAAGACTTAAACCTATTTTTGTTCCTAAAGGCTTATCTGTAAGAAATGTATTTCTTACAAAATAAATATTAGCTACAGCAAATACTGCTCCTAAAACTCCTCCTCTTATCAAAAATAAAAATGAAGGTATTATAAAAAAATAAGCTATTTTGGAATAATTTTCCATTATTTTTACTTTTTCATTTTTATCAATAACTATCATTGGCGAATTAAAGAAATTATCTGATATCTTAACTTCTCTTTCTACACCCTGATCATCTACCAATCTTGTTTTTCCCCATTTTAATTTGACAGGATTCCCGTTATACTTAAGAATACTTTTTAAACCAGATATTTCCCAAACTATTTTATTTTCTGTAAAACTTGGATGCTCCACTTTAAATTCCATATTCATTCCCCCATTTTAGATATTTTATGTAAAATTTAATTAACTGCATGTACCTAATTTATATAAACTTTCTTTCATAATATGGACTTTCTTTTCTGGAAGAAGTATTGTTATTCTGTCTCCTGCTTCTATCCTAGTATTTCCTTTGGGAATTATTTCATGTTCATTTCGTATAATTGCCACTACCAGAACATCTTCAGCCCAATTTACTTCACATATTCTCTTTCCATCCAATTCAGATTCCCCAGTTACTGGAACAGTTATTATAGTTTTTTTACTAGGTTCCAATTTTTCACTTGGAACATCTTTTGCCATTCTCTCATAAAGAATTTCATAAATTGGTTCCAATCCTAATAAATCTGTTATATAATATGCTACCACAGAAACTGTTACAAGTGCAAGTAAATGGTCAAAATTTCCTGTCATTTCTAAAATAAGGACTGCTCCAGTTATAGGAGCTCTTACTACTGCCACAAAATATCCTGCCATTCCCAATACCATATAATGTGGTATAAATTCTGGTCCCACTCCTAATATGTTAACCAGCACTATTCCATATATTTTTCCTAATATAGCTCCTAATACCAGCATTGGGAGAAATATTCCTCCTGCAAAACCTGTTGCATAAGATAATGCAGTAAATAACAATTTCACAATAAATATAATAACAAGTAATTGTATAGTTCTGTTTCCTCCTGCCATTTCTTCAACTAATTCATGCCCTCCACCTGTTACTTCTGGCAAAATAAAACATAAAATAAATGAAGTTGTCATAACAAAAGAAACTTTTGCCCACCTTGGTAATTTAGCACCTTTATAAATATCTTGAACTTTTATTAAAGTCATTGTAAATATTTTTCCAAAAAATGCTATAACTATACCAAAACAAACAAATAATCCAAATTGAAAATAAGGATTTATTTCCTTAGGATAATTCACAGTTAAGTTAAAAGCAGTCTGCATTCCAAACATTCTTCTTCCAACAAAATCAGATGCAATACTAGCCAAAAAAGTACATATCAATAATTTTGAAGATATAAATTTATGCAGCTCCTCTAAGCTAAACATAACTCCAGCCAAAGGTGCTCCAAAAGCTCCTGCTAATCCGGCACTTGCTCCACTTGTTACAAGATATTTTTTTTCAACAGAATCTCTTTTAAAAATTTTAGTGGCTCCATATCCAATGTAAGATCCTAATTGTACAGAAGGTCCTTCCCTTCCTAATGAAAGTCCACATCCAATTCCAAATAATCCTCCAATAAATTTTGCAACTAACTCTTGAAACCATTTTACATAGTCAAGCTGTCTTAAAATTATTCCTTTTACTTGTGGTATTCCACTCCCAGATGTTTTGGGATACTTTTTTGCAATTAGATCTACTAATAATCCAATAGCAATAAATCCTGCCCATACCATTGCTAAAAAAATTGGACTTTCCATATCCCTATGACTGAAAATGCTTTCTCTAATGTGATTGGCATAGCCTAATCCCCATCTGTAAATAGAAACAATAAAACCTGTCAATGCTCCTACTCCTAAACAAAGCATATAAAGTTTTCCGCTTCCTTTTTGCAGTAATTTTAAATTATCTTCTGCAGTTTTTTCAGAATTCATAATGAAATCCTCCATAATATATTGATTTCCCTTTTATTCTATCCTTTTTGCTAATATAATACAATAAT
>ERZ773144.2048-NODE-2048-length-16711-cov-6.242015_pt1 | contig 16711 bp, 14 predicted proteins | sample MGYA00580849_ERZ773144 | MGnify/ENA primary metagenome ERZ773144 (study PRJEB29015, sample SAMEA2737861) | human gut metagenome | biome: human gut; feature: human-associated habitat; material: faeces | place: China | collected 2012 ...
TTTGGCTCCTTGACCGCCTCTTCCATGCCATCTTATTTCAAAAATTTCTTTCATAAATCCCCTTCCTTTGCATATTTATTTATTAAGAGTGTATTACCACTCTTGATACCTTAACATTTAAATATTTATAAATTCTCTAATAAAATCATTTTTAGGATTTTTAATAATATTTTCAGGAGTATCATACTGCATTATCTCTCCATTATTCATAAGGCATATTTTATCAGCTATTTTTATTGCTTCTTGAATATCATGGGTTACAAAAACAATTGTCTTCTCAAGTTTTTTTTGAATATCTATCAATTCATCCTGCAGTTGCTTCCTGCTTATTGGGTCAACAGCACTAAAAGGCTCATCCATGAGTATTATTCCCGGATCAAGAGCAAAAGCTCTAGCTACTCCCACTCTCTGTTGTTGCCCTCCACTAAGTTCTAAAGGATATCTCTCGGAAAATGTTGCATAATCAAGATTTATCATTTTCATAAGCTCTTTCGTTCTCAGATTTATTTTATTTTTATCTATATTTTCTATTTTAGCAATAAGTTCTATATTTTCTTTTACAGTCATATGTGGAAAAAGTCCAGTTTGCTGTATAACATATCCTATATTTCTTCTTAGTTTAATAGTATCTTTTTGAGAAATATCTTCTCCATCTATATATATTTTTCCTGAAGTAGGAAGAATAAGCTTATTTATCATTTTCAAAGTTGTAGTCTTTCCACAACCACTAGAACCTATTATCACTGTAATTTTACCTTTTTCTATCTTTAAAGAAAGGTTTTTTATTATATGATATTCTCCAAAATTTTTGTTTACATTAACAAATTCTATCATTTTATATCCCTTCCTATTTCAAAAGTTTATATTCCTCTATAAATTCCAGTGCTGCTTCATTTGGTTTCTTTCCAAGATTTTCTACTTTATAATTAAGAGAAGATATGACTTTATCATTTAATACATTTTGCAATTCCTCTATTATTGGAACTATTTCTGGATATTTTTCTATTGTTTTATCTCTTACAAGAGGGACAGCATAGTATGGTGGAAAGAAATGTCTATCATCTTCCAATACAACTAAATCAAGTTTTTGAAGAAGAGCATCTGTAGTATATACATCTATAACATCACTCTCTTTATTTGTTAAAGCAAGATATTTGGAACTTCCATCTATACCTATTACTTTTCTAAAATCTAATTTATATTTTTTACTTAATCCTATATAACAATCTTCTCGATTAAGAAATTCAAGACTTGCTGATAAAGTAAGATTTTTTGCTATTTTTTCTAAATCACTTATTGTTTTCAAATTATACTTTTCAGCAGTATCCCTTCTCACAGCCAGAGCATAAGTATTATTAAACCCAAGCTGCTGCAAAACCTCTATATTATATTTTTCCTTCATATCTTTTTTCACTGTGTCATATACTTTTTCCATATCTTGAATAGGTGGATATTTTAAGGTATCTCCATATACAGTTCCTGTATAATCAACATACATATCTATTTCATTGCTCTTTAGAGCATTGAAACATATTTGTGTTCCTCCAAGAGCAAATCTTCTGTCTATGGATATATCTGTTTTTTTCTCTATCATTATAGCCATTATATTTGCCAGTATTTCTCCCTCTGTAAATTCCTTACTTCCCATAACAATAACTTTTTCACTTCTAGGTTTATACATAGTTACCATTCCAGAAAAAATTACTATAAAAAAGATTCCAGCAAACATTGTTAAGGCCAGTATTCTTTTCTTTTTTCTATTATTAAAAATAGATCTTTTCTTATTTAGCTGTATCCCAGTGGGAATAACAGCCTTTTCTAAAACTCCAGTAAGATAATCTATCAATAGAGCCAATATACAGGCTGGTATAGCTCCTGCTAATATCTGATAATTATTTATTGTCCTTATTCCAGAAAAGACGAGATAGCCCAATCCTCCAGCTCCTACAAAAGCAGCTATTGTCATAAGCCCTACAGATGTTACTACTGCTATTCTTACTCCTCCCATTATTACTGGCAAAGCCAGTGGAAGTTGAACTTTCTGCAGTATTTGATATTTTGTCATTCCTATTCCTTCTGCAGCCTCAATGGTAAGAGGATTTATTCCATCTAACCCTATATATGTATTTTTAACTATTGGAAGAAGTGAATAAAGAACAACAATTATTATTGCTGGAAGTTTTCCTATCCCAATGATTGGAATTAAAAACCCAAAAAGAGCCATACTTGGTACTGCTTGTATGATATTTATTGCTCCAAGTATTGTTTTTCTCGCTTTTCCATAATAAGTTATTATTATTCCTGTTGGTATTCCTATAATTACTGCCATTATAATAGACATAAAAGACAAGAATATATGTTCACAGGAAAAGAAGAAGATTTCTCTATGTATTTTTAAAATATACTCTAAAAACTCCATAATTTTCCCCTCCTTTTTCCCTTTACTTATATAATACCACTATTGGTTTATAATTTCTTCCTTTTTCTCTCTACTTACTATTCTTAATAGTGCATAAGACGCAATTATCCCTAAAATGCTACAAGCTAAAGAAAGTGAAAAAACATATTTATAAGCTGTATTTCCATATTTATCTAACCAGCTTCCAACTAATGTATAATAGAAAGCATCTGGAAGGAATCCGATAACTGATACGAATCCTACTACTATTCCTGTTACATTGATAGGAATATTAGATTCATCTACTGTTGCAAAATAAATACCTCTAAAAGCAAACATCAGTATTGTAAGAACAAGCATATTTACAAGAGCTACATAAACTAATGATGGATTTCCTGGTGTGATTAGGAATACTGCTTGTGTTATTGTTACTAAAATAAATCCTCCAAAAAGACATTTTGTTGATGAACCTATTTTATCTGCTATTACTCCTGCTAATGGAGAAGCTATAAATTTAATAACGTATGTTCTGCAGATAGCAACAAATGAAACCAATGCCATAGACATCTTAAATATTTCTGTCATGTATGGATTAAGATAAGTAAGACTCGAGAATACCATATATGCAGAGAAAATAATTGCACTTATCAACCATGCTTTTGGCATTTTTACAGCTTGTATTAAACTTGTAAATTTCACCTGCTCTTTTTTCTCTACTTCTTTTTCTTTTATCACCATAAATAGAATTACTCCACATACCATTGAACAAACTGAATACATTATAGTTGCAGCTTTAAATCCTTCCACTATATTCTCAAATTTTGAGAAAAAATATAATCCTCCAAATGAAAGTACAGTTCCAGCTACTCCTCCAAATCCTTCATAAAGTCCAAATAATCTTCCCTGTTCTGAACTATCCCCCAACATTCTTATTACTTTAATTATTGCAGCAAAATATGTAAGAATAGTAGTTATTCCAAATAAAAGAAAAATCATACAAAGAATAGGATAACTTGGTGCCATTGCCATCCACATACCTAAAATTCCAGTTGATATCAATGAAAAAGAAACAAGTTTTTTAGCTGAATACTTATCTGCAAGCCATCCTCCTGGAAAGTAAGAAACTGTTGCTACTATCCCATATATACTTAATAAATTTCCCAATTGTTTATGATTTAAGCTTAAAGCCTCTCTCATTGGATCATAAAATACTGATTTCATATAAGGTAGACTATACATAGCTGTAGTTGCAAATCCAATCATAAATACTATCATAAATTTTTTAAATCTATCATTCATAATTATCTCTCCCCTTCATTTATTTCATTCAATGCATTCCTTAAGTCCGCTATAAGATCAGTATCTTTTTCCAGTCCTACTGCTATTCTTACAAGTCCACCATCATATAAAGATATAAGAGTGTGTCCTTCCCCAAGGCTAGTAGCTATTGTAATTAATTTTACTTTATTTATAAATCTTTTTGTCATAGCAACTCTTTCTTCTTCAGTTCCTGTTTTTTTCAAAGTGAATGAAAGCATTCCACCACCCATTCCATTCATTTGTTTCTGACATAATTCATAATCTGGACTAGATTTTAATCCTGGATAATTTACATTTTCAATAAGAGGATGACTTTCTAAAAATTCAGCTATCGCCAAAGCATTTTTACAATGTCTTTCCACTCTCATATCAAGTGTTCTTACTCCCCTAAGAATAAGCCATGCTGTCATAGGTGCAAGGCATGCTCCTGTAAAGCAAGGCATTGAAGGCCATTTTATTTTATGGATAAGTTCTCTTTTTCCAAGAACTGCTCCTCCTATTGCATCTCCATGTCCATTAAGAAATTTCGTAAGACTATGAATTACAAGATCTGCTCCTAGCTTTGTTGGATATTGTATAGGATTTGGTGCAAATGTAGAATCAACTACAAATATAAAATCTTGTTTTTCTTTTAAATTGGCAATTTTTTCTATATCTACTAATCTCAATGAAGGGTTTAAAGGTGATTCTACATATACTATTTTTGTATTGGGCTTCAAACATCTTTCTACATTCTTATAATCTGTAGCATCTACAAAATCTGCTTCTACTCCAAAATTCATAAGACATTCTTTTACAAAAAGTGTTGTATGAGAAAACATTCCATTTGCACAAATTATATGATCTCCACTTTTTACCTGACTGAAAAACATAGAAGTTACTGCTCCCATTCCTGAAGAAGTTACAACTCCAGTTTCACATCCTTCTATTAAAGCAAGAGTTCTTGCAAGTTCATCAGTTGTAGGATTTGATTCTCTGGCATATACATGTCCCCAGTTATAACACAGATCTTCAAAATGTTCCTGAGTGACAGCTCCATATGTTGCTGTCTGATATATAGGTGAAGTGAGTGATCTTGTTTCACTGTCTGGAGTATGACATCCATGAGCTAGTTTTGTTTCTAATTCCATTTCTTTTATAGACATATAACCATCTCCCATGATACTTTTATTTACCTTTGAAGTAATTATATATCAATTTAAGTCCAATAATATCAAAAAAGAACAAAAACAACTATTTATTTCCCCAAAACTTTATTTTTTTCCTCGAAATTTATTTTTTATTACAATCTATAAAAATCTTCAAAATAATTTTCACTTATTTTTTTCAATATGCTTCTTCCTAAATATATTTTCTGTCCACTATTTGTCATTACATATTCTTCCTTGTAATCTATCTCCTTTATCTTCTTTATATTGAGAATTATTCCCCTCTCAATTCTTATAAAATCTGAATCTTCCATAAATTTTTCAATTTCTGTTAAAGATTTTTTTAGAAAATATGAATTTCCATCAACAATAGCAAAAGATTTTTTCTGATTCCTGTCATATGAAAAATATTCAATATCTTCCATAGGAATTATTACATCTTTAAAACTATCAGACAATATAACCTTATTACGCTTATTTAATTTTACTTTGTCTAATTTTTCTGTAAAAAATTTCTCAAAGAATATATATTCATCTCTTCCATGAAAAGACATTTTATTTATAAAATCACTATATCTCTTCAAGAATTTTGTTTCTACTCTGTCAGAATAAATATATATTTTCTTTAGATTATCAAAAGACATATTTTCAATATTAAAAATATTATTATCAGTTATAAGAATACTCTCTTCTATAAAACATATCTCAAAATTTTCTACTCTTTCAATATCAAAAGTAAAGGTTTCTTTTAAAAGGTAAAAAAACAAATCATCTCCATAAAATAGAAATTTCATTATTTTTCACCTCCGCTGTCTCCAGTCAGTTTTGCTCTTATTATCCCTAGTATTTCAATTTTTTTCCTATCATCAACTTTTTCTATAAGACCAGCTAATTCTTTTATATAAAATAAATCTTTTTCCAAAACTTCTATTTTTTTATTAAGTTCTTTTTCTATTTTTTTATAATGATGTATCTGAAGATTTTTAAGCAAAAGATTTTCAATTACAGGAGCTGTTTCTAAAGTAAGTTTTTTTAAATTTTTAAGTTTTCTCCTATATAACAGCATACGAGGGTCTTTTATATAAATAAAACCTAAAAGTTTATTTCTATTTTGTATTTTTATCCTCACATCATATTTTTTCCCTTCAAAAATTGGAGAAAAAGTTATTAGTGGCTCATCTTCATATTTACTAGAATCAAAGTCAAGATCAAATACTGCCATTTTAAATTCTATAAGCCTAAATATTTTTGTATATCCATCCTCGAGAAAAATATAAAATTCATTTAAGGATTCGATTCCTTTCAATTTATTTAAAAAATTATCAAAGTTCACTTCTTCCTGTTCTGAAAAAAATAAAAAAACAAAAGAAATAATTTCTACAGATATGATTATTGCAAGCATTCCAGTAACATATCCTGTAAGTATATTTTTCTTTATAAAGTAACTTATAGTTATAAAGGTTATTAATATCCTTGTTACATTAAAATTTATAGTTCTAAAAAACTGATTATCTGTTGTAAGTTTGATATCTTCAAGCTGCACATGAACAAAAAGTATGTTAAGCATAAAATGAGCCATAAATTCAAAATTTCCATATAAATTCAGTTCATTGTAAATATATATACTGCATAAAAGCTGAATTGAAAAAAGTATAAAATAATAAAGAGATTCTTTTTTCTTGTTTTTATTTTTATTATAAAAAATTGAAATAAAGCTGAATATCATTATTATAACAATGAACCCATTTTTAAAATAATCAAAAAATATTTGTAATCCTAAAGTCGGACTCATAAAGTCTTCTGTAAAATATATAGTATGAAATTCTTTAATGGCAAGCGAAAGAGGGAAAACTGTTGCAACAATAAGAACAAGATTAATTATATCTATTATTTTTGATTGTTTATTAAAAAGTAATTCCCAAAAATATTTTATAAATCTTATATATCCACAAAATACAAATATCCAGCTCAAAATAGTAAGAAATACTTTACAATTATCAAATGGAAGTACATAACTTAGAATTTCTGTTCCTATTGCAAAAGAAAAATAAAGAGAACCAATATATAGTATGCTCTCTTTACAAGTTTTATGAAAAAGTATAGTAAGAAGTATCAAATATGTTAAATATCCGCTTCCTAAAAATAATATAATATATCTCTTATATGCATAAACAAGAGACATATTTACATTTTCAGTTACCACTTCTATTTTTAAAAGCTGTATCAAATCTGATATTCTTGAATAATCTGTAAATTTTTCTTTTAAAGGTATGTCTCCTATAAAATTTAAACATATAAATGATAAAAAAAGAAAAAATATTATCAGTATTATCTCAGATACATGATTCTTTTTTACTATTTCTATTATTTTCATTTTCCACCAATCCTTATAAATCTTATTTTCTTTTTTTATTATAACATTTTTTACTAAAAAGTATTTTAAATTTTAAGACTTTTCCCTTTCTTTACATCTTTTTATTTTTTTTTGCATATAATATACTCTACAATCCTTTTAAAAATTTTTCTACAATTTATTATTCATAATTTTATTTATTAGCTTTTAGTTCTAGTCATTCCTTGAATTAATTTTTATTTCTTTTTTAAAATTATTTCATTTAAAAATATCTTGATTTTCAAAATAAAATGTTTTATAATTCTATTAGCAGAAAAAATAAAATGAAAAAAGGAGAGTTATAATTATGAAAACTGGAATTTTTTATGGAAGTACAACTGGAGTCACTCAAGATATTTCTGAAAGAGTAGGAAAACTGTTAAATGCAGATGTTATGCCAGCATCTGATATTGATAAAATAAAAGATTATGATCTAGCTATCCTGGCTACATCTACATGGGGTATGGGAGATCTTCAAGATGACTGGTTTGATCCTCTTGATAAATTAAAAACAATGGACCTTGCTGGAAAGAAAATAGCCTTAATAGGTGTAGGAGATCAAGAAGGATTTGGAGACACTTTTGTTGATGGAATAGGAATAATCTATGATGAAATAAAAGGTAAAGGAATCACTCTTATAGGAAAAACTTCGACTGATGGATACTCGTTCTCAGATTCAAAAGGTGCAGATGATGGTGAGTTCTTAGGTCTTGTTATTGATGAAAATAACCAAAGTAACCTTACTGATGAAAGAATAGCTGCATGGGTTGAAAAATTAAAATAATTATATAAATAAAAAAGACTGTAGTTAATTTACTTTCTACAGTCTTTTTTATTACTATCTTCTATTTTGTACTTCAAAATCTCCAACAGCTATACCTTCAGCTATCATAAAATTTCCAGAAATATCTAAATTATAAACCCTTCCATTGTATTCAATACAACTTATTGAAGCAATTTTAGATTTATCCCCATAAGTTGTTAATATCTCATCATCTTCATTTATTTCACTTGCTTTTTTCATTCCAAATATAGTTTTTACAGGGTGGTTTTCTGTAAGTATAATTTTTGAACCATTTTTCAGTTCTATACACATCATATGTTCTTCCCTTCCCTGCCATACATTTCTCACTATTTTAGGTTCTCCTGAATCACACATTATCATATCTCCTATTCTTATTTCCTTAATAGGTTTCTGTGATCCATCAGCCATGAATATTTTAGTATTTTCTTCTAAGCACATTACACATCATCCTCCATAAATAATAAATATAACCCCTTTTCCCTTAATACAATTATAACTTATTTTTTATTATTTTCAAAAGGATAATACTATTTTTTTACAGGTATTTGAATTTCAGTGACATATTCATTTACATTGTCTGTAATATGTATCTCTATATGGTATATTTCAATTATATCTCCTGTTACAGTAAGATTATTCATTTTTATATATTCTTTTAAAAAAGTATAATGTTCTTTTACTTTTTCATAACTTCCTTTAAATACAAAAGTTAAATACAATCCTTTTTCAATTATATTTTCTGTTTTATCTGTCGTTATTACAAATGTACTGCTGTAATCAAGATATTTATCATTTTTCCAATTTTCTTTTAAAATAGTAGTTCCAACTTCACTCTCAGTAAAAATAAAGTCATTATCATCTGGAAGTTTCTTTTTTAATTTTTTTAGTTCAAAATCTATTTCCCATTCTTCATGAAAATTTCCCTTTTTATATAGAATATATCTTTTATCGATTTCTCTTAACACAGGCTTTTCATATTCTTTAAATTCTTCAAAGTATTCTATATTTTTTTTCTTATCCTCAAGTTCTTTTTTTAATTCAGAAAATTTTTTTAATTTTTCCTCTATTTTTATCAGTTGAAAATCTATTACCTCTTTTGTTTTTATTAAATTTCTATCCTCCATAAATTCTGTTATTTCTTTTAATCCAACTCCTAAATTTCTTAAATTTCTTATATTATTTAATTTCCATATTTGCTTTTGAGAATAGTATCTGTATCCATTTTCATCTCTCGCATCAGGAATAATCAATCCTATTTTTTCATAATGCCTTAATATATCACTGCTTATATTATAAAGTTTGCTTATCTCTCCAATTTTATACAATTTTTTCATAATATCCTCTCATTAAACTCTGTAAATTAAATTTTTTCTTTTAATTATATCATATTTCCCTTGACCTTGGAATCGTTCTAAGGTTTAAAATATAATCAAATATTAAAAGGAGTGATTTATATGAAAGAAAAAAATTCATTAATAAGGACCATACTGAGGTATAGTATACCTTCTGTAATCTCTATGTGGATGTTCACTATTTATACTATGGTAGATGGTATCTTCATTGGAAAATATGTAGGTCCTCTAGGTCTTGCAGGAGTAAATATTACTATGCCTCTTATCAACTTCACATTCGCTGTTGGAATAATGATAGCTGTTGGAAGTTCAACAATGATAGCAATACATTTTGGTGAAGGTGACTGAACAGCTGGGAATAAAATATTTACTACAGCAACTTTATCTTTGGCTGCTTTTGGAATAATTCTTTCTATACTTATAACAATATTTATAGACCCCATTATTCATTTTTTAGGTGGTGGTGGTGTATTATTCCCATATGTAAAAGATTACATGAGTGTTGTTATTTTATTCTGCACCTGCTATATGGTCGGTTATGCTCTTGAAATTTATATAAAAGTAGATGGTAATCCAGTTTATCCTGCTGTCTGTGTTATGACTGGAGGAATTATAAACATATTTTTAGACTATCTTTTTGTTGTTGTATATCCTTATGGAATAAAAGGAGCTGCTTTTGCTACTGGAATGTCACAACTTACATCTACTTCTATGCTTCTTTTTTATATATTGTTCAAAACCAAGAAAATAAAATTTATAAAATTAAAATATTCTTTTAAAGATTTATTAAAAATTTCTAAAATAGGTTTTGCTGAATTTCTAGCAGAAGTTTCTACTGGTATTGCCATATTTATTTTTAATATTGTCATAATAAAAGAACTGGGAGAAAAAGGAGTTTCTGCTTTTGGTATAATTGGGTATATTTCTTCTTTTGTTGTTATGACTATGATTGGATTCAGTCAAGGAATACAGCCTATTGTCAGTTTTAATCTTGGAGCAAAAAAATATGCAAATGTAATAAAAACTTTAAAAATAAGCTTATTAATGATAATAGCTGCAGGAATAATTTTTTATGGAAGCATAAATATTTTTTCAGAAAAAATAATATCAACTTTCTTAAATGATATAGAAACATTTAAAATGACAAAATACGCCCTTACTGTTTATAGCTTTGCTTATATAATTAATGGACTGAATATAGTTACAGCCGGATATTTTACTGCTGTAAAAAAAGTTAAAATCTCCACTACAATAACTATTTTAAGAGGTGTTATTCTTATAGGGTTATTTCTTATAGTTCTTCCCAAAGTATTTGGTACAGTTGGTATATGGTGGTCTGTTCCTGCTGCTGAATTAGTTACTCTTGTTTCATCTTTTTATTTCATCAGAAAATATATGCATAAATATGAAGCTGTTAGAGTTTAATTATTTTCTATACACATTCCACTCAAAATATAAACCTTTAGTTCTCAAAACATTCATGAAAAAATAAATTTTTCTTATATATCAAAATTTTTCCAATTTTTATCTTTAATATGATAAAATAAAGAAAAATCGTATGGAAAGGTAGATATAAATGATAAAATTGATTATTACAGATATGGATGGAACTCTTCTTGATGATAACAACAATATAAATGAAGAATTTTGGGAACTTGAAAAAAAACTTAATAAAAAAGATATCATCTTTGCTGCTGCAAGTGGAAGACAATATTATAATCTTCTCCAAAGATTTGCTCCTATCAAAGATGATATGCTTTTTATAGCTGAAAATGGTACTTATGTTATGTATAAAAATAAAGAATTGTATGTTAATACAATTCCAAAAGAAGAAGCTGGGAAACTTATAGAAGCTTCTAGAGGAATAGAGAGAACTCATGTGGTACTTTGTGGAAAAAAGTCTGCATATATAGAACCTTGCAATGAAAAATTTATGGAAGAATTTAAAAAATATTATACTGAACTGCAAATAGTTGATGATATTACAAAAGTGGAAGATGATATTTTAAAATTAGCTGTGTGTGATTTTATGGGTTCTGAAAAAAACTGCTATACTCATTTTAAAAAATTTGAAAATAAATACAAAGTAGTTGTTTCAGGAAAAATATGGTTGGACATTATGATGTCTGATGCTAATAAAGGAAAAGCTGTTGAGATGATTCAGAAAAAACTTGATATATCATATGATGAAACAATGATATTTGGAGATTATTTAAATGATCTTGAAATGATGTCTACAGGAAAGTACAGTTTTGCTATGGAAAATGCTCATCCTCTTTTGAAAGCACATTCTAACTTTACAGCTGAAAGCAACAATAATAATGGTGTAATAAAAGCTATAAAAAAATATATTTTATAAATATTATTATTTCTTTTATCTGTAACAGAATTGCCATAAAACAATGGTATATTTTAAACATAAATAAATCTTTCCCCAAGATGTTTTATATATAGATAAAAAAGAGAGCTGTTCATATTGGAACAACTCTCTTTTTTATTATTCTTGTTTGAGAAGTTTTTTATAACTATAATCCACTGCTGCTGCACCCAATGGAGCAGTTACCAATATAGAAAGAACTGCTATTGTTAAAGTAAGTTCTCCACATGCAAGTCCCATAGCTAAAGGTATCCCTCCAATAGCTGCCTGCACAGTTGCTTTAGGTGTATAGGCCATCATTGTAAAAACTCTTTCCTTTGTATCAAGTCTGCTTCCTAACAGACAGCAAAAAACTCCTGCCATTCTGAAAATTAATGCTCCCAGTATCAATATCAATGCTAATACTCCTGCTGCAACAGCATATTTTATATCTACTGTTGCTCCTACCAGTACAAAAAGAAGAATTTCAGCAGCTACCCATAATTTTGAAAACTTTGCCGAAAGTCTTTTTGCAAGAATATCATAATTTTTTAAAATCCCTACTCCTATACTCATAACTGCTATCAAGGCAGAGAAAGGAACCTTTTCTCCTATTTTTTTTTCAAGTTCGAGGAGTAAAAATGACACACTCAATAAAATAACTACCTTTACAGAATCTCTCATATGAAACTTTTTAAATAATCTCACTAAAATATATCCTGCAATCAAACCAACTATTATTCCAACTATTATCGAAACAGGAACATATACAAGTTTTATTGCTGATAATTCCCCTCCTTTTTCAAATCCCAAAAATGAAGTGAATAGTACAATAACAAATACATCATCTACAGAAGCTCCTGCCATTATAAGCTGAGGGATACTTTTTCCTGTTCCCCTTTTTTCCTCTATTAATTTCAGCATTCTAGGAACTACAACTGCTGGAGATACTGCCGCTATTACACTTCCTATTATAGCAGCTTCCAAAACTGTTATTCCTAAAAGTTTTGGAGCTATAAGAACAGTTCCTGTTATTTCAAATAATGCTGGTAAAAAACACATAAGAAAAGCTGGTCTTCCTGCTTTTTTTAAATCCTCTATATCCATTGCCAATCCTGCTCTTGTAAGAATTATAACTAAAGCCAGCTGTCTAAGACTTGAAGATATTGAAAGTATTGAACTATCCAAAAGATTTAAAACATATGGTCCTAATATTATTCCAGTTATTATCATGCCCAAAAGAGCTGGAAGCTTCAATTTAGTAAATAAAGAACCTAATATCAATCCTAATAAAAATATAAATGCTAGACTTGTTAACATGTTACCTCCTTTAATAAAAAAAGCTGATGAATCTGCATAACAAAAAAATGCAGAAGTCATCAGCTTATAAGCGGTTTTTGTGTTGTCACAAAGGGAGAACCTCATTCCCAAAATATTAAATTTTCAATTTATATTATCACTTTTATTTATTTTTGTCAACTATTCTCATTAAAGAACCATATGAGCCTGCAATATTCCCATAAGCCCACTAAAAAATATTCTTATACCTATAGACATAATAAATATCTGCATTACTCTGGATAAAATATATAATACTAGCGTTCCTACTATTTTTTCCAAATAATTTCCAATAATAAAAGTTAAATATATGAGTATAAAAGCTATCAGAATAGAAAAGCTTGTCATCATAGTTCCTTTTTCTGCTTTTAGTATTAACACAGTAGTTAAACTTCCAGGTCCTACCATCATTGGAAATGCCATTGGTATTACAGCCCTTTTTATTTGATCCTCTGGTGATATTTTATCTTGTTGTGTATCCTGTTTTCCTATTGAAAAAATCAAATTTCTAAAAGCCATCACAACAAGAATCATTCCACCCGCCATTTTTAGTTCTTTCATATCTATTCTATAAAAATTTGTCATCAGAAATTCTCCCACTAAGCTGAATAACCACATTATAAAAAAACCAGTTACAGCTATAGTTTTAAAAAGTTTTTTTCTTGTTTCCTTTTCCATTTTTTCTGTCATTCCTACAAAAAGAGGAACATTTCCAAATGGATTGAGCACTGCTACAAGCATCAATGTTTCAGTAAATATTTCATAAGTATTCATTTTTCCTCCTTTTAATAAAATAGTTTCTATATAAGTCTTATATAATTTTCATTGGTTTTCCTTTTTTAATTTCTACTTCAAATACTTTAATATTTAAGTTATAATTATAATAATTGTAAAATGGAGGTAGTTATGGGAGTAGAAAATTTAAATATAAAAATAGGAGAATTTCCTTCTGGAAAAAACAATCTTATTAGTGATGTTAAAGGAATAAAAGTTGGTCATACTACTTTAAACAATGGAAAGATAAAAACAGGGGTTACTGCTTTACTTCCTCATGATGGAAATATATTTAAAGAAAAACTTATATGTTCCTCTTACATAATAAACGGCTTTGGAAAAAGTTGTGGCCTAATACAAATCAATGAATTGGGAACACTAGAAACCCCCATCATTTTTACAAATACTCTAAGTGTAGGAACCGCTTCTACTGCTCTTATTAAATATATGCTTAAAAATAATAAAGACATTGGAATAACTACTGGAACAATAAATCCTGTAGTTTGCGAATGTAATGATGGCTATCTTAATGACATAAGAGGGCTTCATGTAAAAGAAGAACATATTTTTCAAGCTATAGAAAATGCAGATATACAATTTCAAGAAGGTAATATAGGAGCTGGTACAGGAATGAGCTGTTACCAACTAAAAGGCGGAATTGGTTCAGCTTCCAGAATAGTTAATTTAGATGAGAAAGAATATACAATTGGAGCTATAGTTCTTTCAAATTTTGGTTTGAAAAAAGATCTTACAGTAAATGGAAAAAAATTAGGAGATAAAATTATTTCTTTGGAAAATGAAGAACAATTAGAAAAAGGTTCCATTATAATTATTCTTGCTACTGATATTCCAATGAATGAAAGACAATTAAAAAGAATTTCTAAAAGAGTTCCTGTTTCACTTGCCAGAACTGGCTCACATATTGGTAACGGAAGTGGTGATATTGTTATTGCTTTTACTACTGCAAATAAGATTAATCATTATGAAGAAAAAGATATTATAACTATGAAAATAATCAACGAAAATAGAATAGACACAATATTCCGTGCTGTGATAGAAACTGTAGAGGAATCTATTATCAGCTCTCTCCTCCATAGCACTTCAACTACTGGCAGAGATGGGAATACAAGAGAATCATTAAATAAATATATTGATTTTATACTCAAATAATCTCTAGTAATTCTTTAATAAATATGTTAAAATATAAAGTCGTTTAAATTAAAATAATTAGTTTTTTATTTTTTATAATTTTAAAGGAGAGATGAATGAAGATAGGATTTGATCATAATAAATATCTTGAAGAACAATCAAAATATATTCTTGAAAGAGTAAATAATTTTGATAAATTATACCTTGAATTTGGAGGAAAACTTTTGTTTGACCTTCATGCCAAGAGAGTTCTTCCTGGTTTTGATGAAAATGCCAAAATAAAACTACTGCACAGATTAAAAGAAAAAGTAGAAATTGTTATCTGTGTATACTCTGGGGATATAGAAAGAAATAAAATCAGAGGAGACTTTGGAATTACTTATGATATGGATGTCTTCAGATTGATAGATGATCTTAGAGAATATCAATTAGCAGTAAATAGCGTAGTTATCACTAGATATGATGATCAGCCTGCTACAACTCTATTTATAAATAAATTAGAGCGTAGAGGTATTAAAGTGTACAAACACAGATCAACTAAAGGGTATCCTACAGATATAGATACAATAGTCAGTGATGAAGGATATGGAAAAAATCCTTACATAGAAACAACTAAACCTATAGTTGTTGTTACTGCTCCTGGACCTGGAAGTGGAAAACTTGCTACTTGTCTGAGCCAGTTGTATCATGAATACAGAAGAGGAACTTTTGCAGGGTATTCAAAATTTGAAACTTTTCCTGTGTGGAATGTACCTCTTAAACACCCTTTAAACATCGCATATGAAGCAGCTACTGTAGATCTTAAAGATGTAAATATGATTGACCCTTTCCATTTGGAAGCTTATGGAGAAACAGCTATAAACTACAATCGTGATATTGAAGCTTTTCCTCTATTAAAAAGAATAATAGAAAAAATAACAGGAAAAGAATCTATGTATAAATCTCCTACAGATATGGGAGTAAACAGAGTAGGTTATGGAATAGTTGATGATGATGTTGTAAAAGAAGCTTCTAAACAAGAAATAATAAGAAGATATTTTAAAACTGGCTGTGAATATAAAAAAGGTTATGTAGATAAGGAAACTTTTCAGAGAACACAAATGATAATGGAATCTTTAAATTTAAAAGAAGAAGATAGAAAGGTAGTATCTGTAGCTAGAGAAAGATTAACTAAATTAAAAACTGAACATAATGATAAAAATGGTATTTGTTCTGCTATTGCTTTAGAACTCTCTGATGGTACTATTGTTACCGGAAAAAAATCAGCATTAATGGATGCTACTTCTGCTGCTATTCTTAATGCGATTAAACATTTTGCAAATATAAATGATGAGATACTTCTTATATCTCCTGTTATACTTGAACCAATAATCAATTTAAAATCTAAAACTTTTAAAAGTAAAAATATAGCTCTTGATTGTGAAGAAATACTAATAGCTCTAAGTATTTCTGCAGCAACTAATCCAATGGCTCAAGTTGCTATGGATAAAATACATATGTTAAAAGGTGCTCAAGCTCATAGTACTAATATACTTGGCAGAAATGATGAACAAACTTTGAGAAAATTAGGTATTGATCTTACTTGTGATCAAGTATTTCCAACAGAAAATCTTTATTATAACATTTAAATAAATTTAAAGGGGCTGTTGCAAATTAGTGATTGATAAACTAATTTGTGC
>ERZ773144.2052-NODE-2052-length-16691-cov-4.456600_pt1 | contig 16691 bp, 10 predicted proteins | sample MGYA00580849_ERZ773144 | MGnify/ENA primary metagenome ERZ773144 (study PRJEB29015, sample SAMEA2737861) | human gut metagenome | biome: human gut; feature: human-associated habitat; material: faeces | place: China | collected 2012 ...
GGGTCGCAAACGAATGGCGCAGCATGTGTACATGTACCCGGTGCTTGATACCGGCACGGCTGGCAGCTTCTTTCAGTACCTTTACCAGCGCACTGGCGGAATACTGTTCACCGGGTTTTTCTCCCTCGAACAGCCATTTCTGCGGACGGTACTCCTTGAAATATTCCCTAAGATCCTTCAGCAGCTTTTCTGAAAGCAGCGAATATCGGCATTTCCGTCCTTTGCCCATGATACGCACAAGCATCCTTTCGCTTATGATGTCTTTCGGAGTGAGGTTCAGCAGCTCGCTCCTGCGTAATCCTGCTGAGTATATCAATGAAATCATGCAGCGATGCTTCCGGTTTGACAGGCACGCAAGGATACGGGCCACCTCATTACGGCTCAGCACTTCGGGCAGTGACTTGTATTCCTTCGCGCGGGTAATGCCGCCATAGTATTGGCGCTGTCCGCCTTTTACCTGCTCATAGTAGAACTTGATGGCGTTGATGCGCATGTTCTGCTGTGAAACGGAGATTTTCTTCTCGTTCACAAGGTAGAGAATGTACTTGTTGATGTCCGCCACTTTCAGGCGGTCGATGTTCCGCCCTTTGTGGTATTCCATAAAGTCGCTGAAATAGGCACGGTAGGTTTTTATGGTCGAGGGGCTATAACGCTTTTGTTCCAGCAGTTCCAAGTATCCTTCCGGCAGTGTGTATTCCCTTTGAGGTTTGGGGTGTCTGACATAAACCCGGCTGTAATCGATATAGGCATGTGGAGAATAGCGGTCGTAGAAATCCGGCAGTCTGAAAGTGGCAGCCGTTATGTAAGCAGACCCGTAGCCAAACGTCTCTACTCCTGTGTCTTGGGTGAGCAGCTCGTGTATTTCTTTATTACCTGCATAGTCTATGCGTATATATTCCCTATTGTCCCTCTTTTCTTTATATAGCACGATGTTTCCTCTTTGCCTCTGAACGTTGCCCATATTGTTGGAAATAATATTCATTATCGCAAATATAAATAAAAGCAAGAAGCGATCGTTCCAATTAGATGTTTTTTATTTTGTTAAAACTCCCTTAATGGGGATATGTGGCTGTCGCATAACTTTTCGGGAATTTTGTCGGCGAATAGATGCTTTTCCCGTTGGGGGGAATGTGTCTGCCCGGTGTTTTTTTTCTTGTACTTCCTTTTTTTGTTTGAGAAAATATTTTTCGATTTTTTTTTGTAATAAAATGGTGGTCTTGAATTTCTTAATATTTTACTATAAGAGAAGTATCTATACATAAAAATTACAGAAAAAATTCTTTATTTCAAACTATTTGTACTACTTTTGTTGTCAGATGTCGGGCATATAGATTTTATGCTCGGCTTGTTTTGCGGATAATAGTATATATTCTATATATTTATATAAATAGTTTGGCTTAAACAACTTAACTAATAACAACTATGGCAGAAAGTAAAGAAAAACTGTTTGACCAGTTCCCTCCGGTGTCCACACAGGAATGGAAAGAAAAGGTCGTGGCAGACCTTAAAGGAGCTGATTTTGACAAAAAGCTCGTATGGAGGACTAACGAAGGGTTTAATGTTAACCCCATGTACCGTGCCGAAGACATAGCGAATTTGAGTACGACCGATTCTCTTCCCGGTGAATATCCCTACGTGCGGGGAACTCGTGCCGACAACAATTGGCTGGTTCGTCAGGATATCAAGGTGACCGATGTGAAAGAAGCCAATGCAAAGGCTCTGGATATTTTGAAAAAGGGTGTGGAATCGTTGGGATTCGAGATTGCCAAAGATTTGATTTCGGTAGAAAACTTGAAAACTTTGCTGCATGGTATCGACGTGGAGAATGTGGAATTGAATTTCTCCACTTGCATGAAAAGCACAGTGAAACTTGCCGAAACAGTGGCCACTTATTTCAAAACGACTCCTGCCGATTTGCAAAAGGTATCGGGCTCGATTCGTTTCAATCCGTTTAAGCGAATGTTGACCAAAGGCCGTGATTTCGCCGATTATGCCGATCAGGCCGTCATGGTTATCGATGCGGTAAAAGAGTTGCCCGGATTCCGGGTATTGGCAGTCGATGCCGTGATGTTGAACAATGCCGGATCTTTTATTTCTCAGGAACTCGGTTTTGCTTTGGCTTGGGGTAATGAGTGGCTGGCCGCCCTTACAGATAAAGGTCTGTCGGTCGACGAAGTCGCTAAACGAGTGAAATTTAATTTCGGCATATCGTCCAATTATTTTATGGAGCTTGCCAAATTCCGGGCTGCTCGTATGTTATGGGCTCAAATTGTGAAACAATATAATCCGGCTTGCGATTGTGCTTGCAAAATGAAGGCTCATGCGCAGACTTCGGAGTTCAACCAGACTATATTCGACGCTCATGTGAATCTCCTTCGTTCGCAGACCGAGACGATGTCGGCTGCTTTGGCGGGTGTGGATTCCATTACGACGACTCCTTTCGACAAGGCTTACAAGGAACCGGACGATTTTTCGGAAAGAATCGCTCGTAACCAACAATTATTGTTGAAAGAAGAGTCGCATTTGAATCGTATTACCGATCCGGCTGCCGGTTCTTATTATGTGGAGACTTTGACGGTTTCTATCGCCGAGCAGGCTTGGAAACTTTTCCTCGAAGTGGAAGAGAAGGGCGGTTTCTACAAAGCCGTGAAAGAGGGATTCGTACAAAATCAAGTGAACGCTTCGGCCGAGACTCGCCATATGAATGTGGCTCGTCGGAAAGAAATTCTATTGGGAACGAATCAATACCCCAATTTCAATGAAGTCGCCAGCGATAAAATCGTTAACGGCGAAGCGTGCGGTTGCGGATGCGGAAAGCACGAGGGAGGACATCATTGCGAACCTGAGTTCCTCGTGTTGAATACCAAACGGGCAGCCAGTGATTTCGAAACTTTGCGATTGGCAACAGAACGTTCGGGCAAACGTCCGACGGTATTCATGTTGACTATCGGGAATTTGGCCATGCGTTTAGCACGTTCTCAATTCTCGTCGAATTTCTTTGCTTGTGCCGGATACAAGATCGTCGACAACCTCGGTTTCGAGACCGTACAGGCCGGAATCGATGCCGCTTTGGATGCCAAAGCCGATATTGTGGTACTTTGTTCGAGCGATGACGAGTACGCTCAATATGCTCCGGAAGCATTCAAGATACTCGACGGTCGCGCTCTGTTCGTCGTAGCCGGAGCTCCGGCTTGTATGGACGAATTAAAGGCTCAGGGTATTACCGAGTTTATTCACGTTCGTTCGAATGTACTCGATACGTTGAAATCGTTTAATGAAAAACTTTCGATTTAAAGGCGGACAATTTGTATCACACAAGAAAAAACAAAAAGACAATGAGACCTAATTTTAAGAATATAGATATTACGAAGGATGCTTTCGCCCATTCGGCAGGGAAAGTAGCCCATGAGGGTGAAAACTGGATAACCCCGGAGTTGATACCCGTCAAACCTGTTTACACCAAAGAAGACCTCGAAGGTCTTGAACACTTGAATTATGTAGCCGGACTTCCTCCGTTTCTTCGTGGCCCGTACAGCGGTATGTATGCCATTCGTCCGTGGACAATCCGTCAGTATGCAGGTTTCTCGACCGCAGAGGAATCCAATGCTTTCTATCGTAGAAACTTGGCTTCGGGACAGAAGGGTTTGTCTGTGGCATTCGACCTCCCGACGCACAGAGGATATGATGCCGATCACGAGCGTGTGGTAGGCGATGTAGGTAAGGCCGGTGTATCGATTTGTTCGCTCGAAGATATGAAGGTTTTGTTCGACGGTATCCCTTTGAACAAAATGTCTGTATCCATGACGATGAACGGAGCCGTGTTGCCTATCCTTGCTTTTTATATCAATGCCGGGTTGGAACAAGGCGCGAAACTCGAAGAGATGGCCGGAACGATTCAGAACGATATTTTGAAAGAATTTATGGTGCGTAATACCTATATTTATCCGCCTGAATTCTCGATGCGTATCATCGCCGATATTTTTGAGTTTACTTCGCAAAACATGCCGAAGTTCAACTCGATATCCATTTCGGGATACCACATGCAGGAAGCCGGAGCGACAGCCGATATAGAGCTGGCTTATACGCTGGCCGACGGTCTTGAATATTTGCGTGCCGGAATCAACGCCGGTATGGATATCGACGCATTCGCTCCGCGGTTGTCTTTCTTCTGGGCTATCGGCATGAATTTCTTTATGGAGATCGCCAAGATGCGTGCCGCACGTATGTTGTGGGCTAAGATCGTAAAACAGTTCAACCCCAAGAATCCGAAATCTCTCGCTTTGCGTACTCACTCGCAAACATCGGGTTGGTCACTGACCGAACAAGATCCGTTCAATAATGTGGGTCGTACTTGTATCGAGGCTATGGGGGCTGCTTTGGGGCATACCCAATCGTTGCACACCAACGCTCTCGACGAGGCTATCGCCCTGCCAACCGATTTTTCGGCTCGTATCGCTCGTAATACTCAGATTTATATTCAAGAAGAGACCTATATTACAAAAGAAATCGACCCGTGGGCAGGTTCTTATTATGTAGAGGCTCTGACTAACGAGCTGGCTCATAAGGCATGGGAACATATTCAAGAGATCGAGAAGTTGGGCGGTATGGCTAAGGCCATCGAAACCGGACTCCCGAAACTTCGTATCGAAGAGGCTGCCGCCCGTACGCAGGCACGTATCGACTCGGGTAAACAGACGATCGTGGGTGTAAACAAATACCGTCTTGAAAAAGAGGCTCCCATCGATATTCTCGAAGTCGATAATACGGCTGTGCGTAAAGAGCAAATCGAGCGTCTGCAAGATTTGAAAGCTCATCGCGACGAAGCCGCGGTTAAGGCGGCTCTTGATGCGATTACCGAATGTGTGAAGACGAAGAAGGGTAATTTGCTCGATTTGGCTGTCAAAGCCGCTAAGGTTCGCGCTACGTTGGGAGAGATTTCCGATGCTTGCGAAGTTGTCGTAGGTCGTTATAAAGCAGTAATCAGAACTATATCAGGCGTGTATTCATCAGAGACTAAAAAGGATGCCGATTTCGTTCGGGCAACGGAATTGTGCGAAAAATTCGCTAAAAAGGAAGGTCGCCAACCTCGTATCATGATAGCGAAGATGGGACAAGACGGTCATGACCGTGGGGCCAAAGTGGTAGCTACCGGATATGCCGATTGTGGCTTTGACGTGGATATGGGACCTTTGTTCCAGACTCCGGCGGAAGCTGCGCGTCAGGCTGTCGAAAACGACGTACATGTGTTGGGCGTTTCTTCTTTGGCTGCCGGCCATAAGACTTTGGTTCCTCAGGTAATCGAAGAGTTGAAGAAATTGGGTCGCGAGGATATTGTGGTAATTGCCGGTGGAGTTATTCCCGCACAGGATTATGACTTCCTTTACAAAGCCGGTGTAGCTGCTATCTTTGGCCCGGGTACTTCGGTAGCCAAAGCTGCGTGCCAGATACTCGAAATTCTTCTCGACGAGTAATTTTGGAAAAGGATAATGTGTTGAAGCCCGGTGGTTTATTGCTGCCGGGCTTTTTTATTGAGTTGTTTCTTTTTAGATGAGTTTAGGTTTCTCTGAGAAATCCAAAACTTTTTTCATAAATTAAGAATACTGTATTTTTCCTTTGTTTTATTTTTATTAGTATCTTTATTCGCTTTTATAAACATGATTGTCTATGAATAAAATTTTTATCTCATTGTGTGCCGGTATTTTATTGGGTGTATCTCCGCTTTTTGCCGTACCGGCCAAGCCTGTCCTTGTTAGGGTCGCTCAACCGGACGGATCTGTTATAACGGTTAAAACCGTAGGTGATGAATTTTATCATTACAAGTCTACTTCCGATGGCATTCCGGTAGTACGTGGCGAAGATGGTTTCTATCGCTATGCCGAGTTGTCTGCGACAGGACTGGCTGTTGCCGGCAATGTGGTAGCCCGAGATTCGTCGATGAGGAGTGTTTCGGATAAGGCGTATTTGACATCGCTGTCCGAGAAGAAGATTTCACAGAAACTTTTTAGTCGTCGTAATCTACGGAAGCAACAATTACAAAACAATATAACTCGTCGGGTTACGCAGGCTACTGCCGGTGACGATGTGCACGGTTTGGTCTTGTTGGTTCAGTTCAGCGATAAGAAATTCAGTTCGGTGGGGACACAGCAGGCTTTCGACGAGATGATGAATAAGGAAGGATATGATTATATGGGAGCCATCGGTAGCGCTCGGGATTATTTTATTTCTCAATCGGGAGGACTTTTTCAACCGACATTCGATGTGGTAGGGCCTATCACTCTCGACAATACGATGGCTTATTATGGGGCTAATGATTATTCCGGGCAAGACGTACGTCCCGATGAGATGGTTATCGATGCTTGTAAGAAGGCCGAATCGAAGGTCGATTTCACGATATATGACAGAGATAATGACGGTTATGTCGATTTGGTGTATGTGATTTATGCCGGATATGGAGAATCGTCGGATATAGACGGTTCTTTGGAAGATGCGATTTGGCCTCATGCTTGGTATATTTATCAAGGTGCGCAAAAGCGAGTATCGGTCGACGGTAAATATCTCGATGCTTATGCTTGTTCGGCCGAGCTGTTGGGAAACAGCGGTACTACTCGGGACGGAATCGGTACATTTTGCCATGAATATAGTCATACGTTGGGGCTTCCTGATTTTTACGATACGACCGGTGTGACTTCGAATTATGGAATGGGCACGTGGAGTTTGATGGATTATGGCTGTTATAATGGCCCTGATTCCGATGGTTCTGTTCCGGTCGGGTACACAGCATACGAACGGGAGTTTTGCGGTTGGATAACTATCGAAGAGCTGACGGCTCCTTCTTCGGTTACACTGGAAAATCTGGCCGATAGCAAGAAGGCCTATAAGATAGTATCGAGCGATAAAGATCAATATTTTACATTGGAAAATAGGCAACAGACAGGTTGGGATCGATATATGGCATCGGCCGGGCTGATGATCGTGAAAGTCGATTACGATCAGTCCGTTTGGGATTATAATACGGTTAACAACGAATCGAGCCGCCAGCGCATGACCATTATGCCGGCTGACAATAAATATAGCGAGTATAATGAAGATGGTGACTTATATCCCTATAATGGTAATACTTCTTTTACCGATGACAGTCGCCCGGCTGCAAAGACAAATACCGGATTGAAGTTGGGAAAACCCGTAACCAACATCGCACAGGATAATGGCGTGATTACGTTCGACTTTATGGGAGGAACCCCGGCAGTGCTTGCTCCCGTGGCCGATGTCGCCACTCATGTGACAACAACCGGATTTACCGCTAGCTGGTCGTCGGTAGAGAATGCTGTCAGCTATACGTTGCAGGTCGATAGAAAACAACCGTCGGCCGGTGGCGAAATTCTGTTGGAGGAAGATTTTGGCAATTGTTCTATTGCGGGTACGACTAATTTGGGGGGAACCGGTTCGTTTCAAGATATAGATGATAAATATTTCCAAACCCCCGGTTGGAGTGGTAAATATGTGTATACCGAAGCCGGAAGAGTAAAACTGGGCAATTCGTCCAATGGTGGAGCCTTGTGTACCCCTGCGCTTGATTTGTCTTCTTGCGACGGAGTGTTTACCGTCCGATTCGATGCCTCTATGTACAATGGAAGCAAAGAGACAAATGTAGTGATAAAGGCATATCTAGAAGGAGATGAGTCGAATGCTCAATCGACAGAAATTCTTTCGACCAGTAAGATGAATACTTACACGATGACTTTTACAGGTGGTACAGCCGATAGTAAAATCGTGCTGATGTCGACAGCGAGCAGTGGAAAAAAGAGGGCTTATCTCGATAATATCGTTGTATATAGCGGTGAAGTTTTACCTGAGAGAGCTTATAAACAAGTTGTTAGCGATGTTTGGCCTCTGATTGTGACGGGAATTACGGATACATCGTATCAGCTCGTTGACTTGGATCCGGGGTATGTGTATTCTTATAAAGTAAAAGCTGTGACCGCAGAGGGGGAAGAGAGTGACTATTCCAATGTGGTGAAGGTGGACTTATCTACCGGTATTTGTGATTTGCCGGAGTCGCACAATCGAGTGTATACCGATAACGGTTATATTGTGGTCGAGTGTGAAACGTCACAGCCGGTCGAGGTCGTTAATTTGACAGGACAGATTGTCGTATCGGCATCCGTGAATGGGCGTTCTTTGTTATCGGTTCCGGTTAAGGGTGTATATGTCGTGCGCTGTGGCACATCGGTAACTCGTGTGGTTGTGAAATGATGATATTTATATAATAAAGAAAAGACCGAAGCGAATGTAAATGGGCTTCGGTCTTTTTTTATAGTCTATGTGTAGAAGTTTTTGAGAACTCAAATTTTTACTTTTCGATCGTTCAGCCGACTTTCTTCGGCTTTGAATCCCATGATATGGCTTTCGACTGAAACACTTATGGGGCTGGACAGATAGTCGCGGTTATCGTTCCCGACAGCGTTTATAAAATCGCGAACCAAACACAGGTCTCCGCCTCCGTGCCCGTGTCCGACGTAACTTTTCACTTCTTCTACTTTGGCATCCCATATGCGCTGTTTCCCACTGCGGAAATCGGTTACGGTAAATGTTGTCATATCACCTACAATTTCTCCTTTCGTACCCATTATTTGAGTCCTTCTTCCTCCTTTGGCCATGAATGCCTCCATAGAGAAATTGGCTGTAACACCATTTTCAAATTCCATGCTGGTCACGTAGTGGTCGCATTGGTCATTGTCCATTTGGAACACGCAGCGTCCGTAGTCGGTAGTCCGTATCACTTTACGTATTGCCTCGTTTTGAAGGCTGCGTTCTTTGGGCAGGTCGAATGCATATATATGTTTTCGTTTTTTCAAATAAATGTCTAATGCGGAATAGGGGCATTCATTTTCATGCGGACAATCTAAACAACGTTCGGTAGCACCTTGCGGCATATTTTTCCGCTTGAAATAGGTTAAAGAGCCGTAGGCCGAAATGGACTTGCATGGAGAGCCGACCAGCCATCTGATAATGTCGAGGTCGTGGCAGGATTTTGCCAAAATAATGGGGGTGGTTTCCTTTGAATTATGCCAGTTACCTCTTACATAAGAATGCGCCATGTGTGCGTATTGTATGGGTTCGAGATGTTGTATACTAATCAGTTGCCCTATGTCACCCGAATCGATGATTTGTTTGAGAGCGATGAAATAGGGTGCGTATCGTAATACATGGCAGACTCCTACAATGGCATTTTTTTTGATTGCTAAATCTCGAATGTCCGTACATTCTTTTTCAGTAGGTGCTATGGGTTTTTCGAGTAAGATGTGATATCCCATCGAAAGCGCTTTCATACAAGGATCATAATGTAGATTGTCGGGTAGACTAATGATAACGGCATCTGCGAATTTTGTTTTATTCAAGGCTTCTTTCCAATCGGTAAATCTGTTTTCTTCCGGGACATCGTGGTCTTCGGCCATAGATTTTAGCCGCAATTGGTTTTTATCGGCAACTCCTACTATTTTCATGCAATCGGGGTACTTTTTCGCATATCCGGCGTAAACGCTTCCTCTGTTACCTGCACCGAGGACAAGAAATGTTATCGGTCGATTTACATTGGCTTTCAGGTCTTTTATGTCGGTGGCGATTCGAGATACATTGTTTGTCTGTTTTCCGTTGGCTAAAATAGAAGGCGCAAAAGCTGCACCGACAGCGGTAAGCCCCATTACTTTTAAAAATTCCGAGCGTTTCATGATTTAGATTTGATTTTCAAAATTTCTACAAATATATAAAAGGGAAAAATACGAAACAATTTATATGTTTAATATTTTCGATTTGTATATATATTGCTTCGATTTGTTTCTTATGAGATTGTAATGGTGTTTTTCTTGATCTTGTTTGTGTGAGAGAAGTTGAATGATTACATTTGTTTGTTCAATATCGGCATGTATGGGGAGCGATGAGTTGAAGGCATTTTTGACGGCTCTGTCGGGTAGGGATATGAAAATTCGGATTGCAGAATTTTTACAGCAGAAGGATTGTATCGCCGAAGCAATGGATATAGCTGTGGGGGAATCTGGTTCAGAGGCATTTCGTGCAGCATGGGGTATCTCTGCAATATACGAAACGAACCGCCTTTGTTTTTTACGATATAAAGATAAGTTCGTTTCGGATTTTTGTCGTGTCAACCACCACGGGGTAAGAAGAGAATATGGCCGTATAATGTTGAGTATGTTGAAACATAAGGAGTATATTCCAGATAGGCATTCTGCTGAAAATTTGGCCGAAATAGTCTGTTCGTGGAGTATTGACCCGAAGATAACGATATCGGAAAAAGTGTGGACTTTTTCGATATTGAAATTTTTATCCCGGTGGATAGAATGGGGTGAAGATATGTTACAACAATTGGAGGCTCTATGTGAAACTGATATGTCGCCGGGAATGAGGGCCTTAATGCATCGATTGCGCAAATAGTTTAAAATAGCTTAAATGTTTTTTATTCATCTCGTGAACACTTTGCCTAGTATTACATTTGTATAATAGAACCTAAGGCATAAAGGAGATTTATATGAAGAAGTTATGGGGTTGTATATTGGTATTTGCTGTGTTGCTGACGGGATGCCGATCGGCTTCGGTGCTCTCGTTCGATGTGTGGCGACCGGCAAAAGTCACTTTTCCGGCGGATATAGTGCGGGTAACTGTCGTTAATAATTCGGCAGAGCCTAACGAAAAAGAGGGGAATAAATATAAGGATATTTCGGGTAGGGAATATACGTTGGTCGTACCGCATGACAGCACGACTTATCGTTTGGCGGAATATATAGCATTAGAGCTTTCTGATGCACATTATTTCCCTGAGATTACAATTTTTTATGACGACTCTATAACCTTGCCTAAAAGTTTGTATCCTCTTTTGTCGGAAAATCAACTTTCGATTGTAAGGGGAGGAGCCGATAATACAGCGGTCGTGTCTCTCGATAAAACCGATATGGTAGTAAATATGGAGGATCACACTTTGTTAGGTTCTTCCGGAGAAACAGTCTTTGTTACAGACTTATCGGTAGCCACGACTTTGAATTTACGTGTATATTGGCCGAACAAGATAGAACCTTCTTCCGAAATGGCTACGGATACGTTATATTGGCAATCTTTCGGGTATACGCCAGATGATGCTCATAGTTCATTGCCTCTGACCGCTGAGTTTATTCAAGAGGCGATGAGGCAGATTTCTGCACGGGTAAGAGAATTGTTTATTCCTCATGTAGACAATGTCAATCGTTATATTTATACATCTACCAATCCGGCGATGGATGATGCTTATGATTTTTGGCAGCAGAAAAAATACAAAGAGGCTTCTTATTTGTGGGAATATGTTTATGAAGAACAGAAAAATGAAACTACCCGAGCTATGGCAGCAGCCAATTTGGCTGTGTATAATGAGCTGTTCGATAATTATAAAGTCGCTATTGAATGGGTAGATAAATCACTTTCCTTATTTGAAAAGAGGGTGGATAGTAACGCTTCTGATATAACTGCTTTACGGGATTATCGTCGACAACTGATGGAACGGAAGTCTGATAATTCTTTGTTGCAGAAACAGATGTAGAGACAAAGATTGAGAAGCCCTCTATTTTCTTGCATCTTCGTCACCAAATAAAGGTGATGTATTTGAGAGTGAAGTTTTTGTTTGTATTAACCCCCTCGCCCTGCGGGCACTCCCCCTATATTTTGCTGCGCAAAACACAGGGGGGGGAGAGGGTGAGGTGTATATCTCCCTTTCTCCTCGGCTCCGATGTTATTCAAAACGACCCGTCATGCTGCGGAGTACGGCAGGGGGAGAGGGTGAGATGTATATCCCTTTTGTCTCTGCTTCGATGTTATTCAAAACGCCTCGCCATGTTACGGGGTATGGTAGGAGGGAGAGGGTTAAAAAGCACTTTTAATATTTTAAACTCCTCTATTGCTGTGCCTCGTAGCATTACGGGGTGTGGCGTTAGCTATATAGGGGAGGTGTCACAAAGTGACGGAGGGGTTGAAAACGCCATCGTATCAGTCTGTTTATACCGGATATATCCCTTTCTTCTCTGAGTGTCCCATAGCATTACGGAGAACTGTGTTAGCCATATAGGGAAATATACACGAACAATCCCCGTTAATTATCGACTAAGATCCAAATAGTTCCATACTAACTTGTAATAAAAAAACGTCCAAATAAAATTTGGACGTTTTTTATAAATATTTATGGGCATGTTAGCCTTGTATGGCAGCTATACCCGGTAAAGTTTTGCCTTCGATGGCTTCGAGTAGAGCTCCACCTCCGGTCGATACGTATGAAACTTTATCGGCCAATCCGAATTTATTTACGCAAGCCACAGAGTCGCCCCCGCCTACGAGAGAGAATGCTCCGTTTTTAGTTGCTTCTACAATGGCTTCTGCAACAGCACGGGAACCTGATGTAAAGTTATCGAATTCGAATACTCCTGTCGGACCGTTCCACAGAATAGTTTTCGATTTCTTGATTACGTCGGCGAACAGAGCTTCGGATTTAGGACCGATGTCCATACCTTCCCAACCATCGGGTATTTTATCGACATCACAGAAGTCGGTATTGGCATCGTTCGAGAAATCGTCGGCGATCTTGGCATCGACTGCTAAAACCAAATTTACATGGTTGGCTTTGGCCTTGTTGATGAGTTCGAGAGCTAAATCGAGTTTGTCGTCTTCACAGATGGAGTTACCGATTTTACCGCCCAATGCTTTGGTAAAAGTATAGGTCATACCACCGGCGATAATCAAGTTATCTACTTTGGTTAATAGATTTTCGATAATATCGATTTTCGAAGAAACTTTCGAACCACCCATAATAGCAGTGAAAGGACGAACCATCTCTTTCATTACTTTATCGACGGCGGCAACTTCTTTACCCATGAGGTATCCGAACATTTTGTTTTCGGGAGAGAAGTATTCTGCCATCAAGGCCGTAGAGGCATGAGCACGATGTGCCGTACCGAAGGCATCGTTTACATAAACATCTGCCAAGTCGGCGAGTTCTTTCGTAAATTCTTTTTGGCTGGCTTTGATCGCTTTTTTAGCAGCAGCTTTTTCTTCGTCGCTGGCATCTTCGGCCAATCCTCTGGGCTTTCCTTCCTCTTCGGCATGGAAACGCAAGTTTTCGAGAAGAAGAACTTCTCCGGGTTTTAATGCGGCTACGGCTGCTTTTACTTTATCGCCAACACACTCATCTACGAATTTTACTTCGGTTCCGAGCAATTCGCTCAAATGTGCAACGATATGACGCAAAGAGAATTTGTCTTCTGGACCTTTTTTGGGGCGTCCCAAGTGAGAACCGATGATGAGGCTACCGCCATCGGCCAATATTTTTTTCAGTGTAGGTAGTGCTTTTACCATACGGGTGTCGTCGGTGATATTAAAGTTCTCGTCGAGAGGAACGTTAAAATCTACGCGGACAAATGCTTTCTTACCAGCAAAATTGTAATTGTCAAGTGTTTGCATATCGTTTAATATTTAGTATGTAACTCTTTTACTCTTTGGCAAATTTAGATAAAAATCGATTATCTTTTTACTATTAAATGCTATTTTCTCTAAAAATCAAAGTAGTCCCTTTGCGTGCAATAGATGTTCCATTTCATATTGTACTTTTAGAGCTTCTTCCCGGGCAGCTTCTGCGAATTTCTCGTCTGTGGCAGCATAGATGATCTTTCGGGAAGAGTTGACGAGTAAACCGCATTCGCGGTTCATGCCGTATCGAGCCACTTCTTCGAGGCTTCCACCCTGCGCTCCTACACCCGGAACTAAAAGGAAATTATGCGGAGCTATACGGCGTACGTCCTCGAATAGTTTTCCTTGTGTCGCTCCGACGACAAACATCAACTGTTCGTCTGAGGCCCAATTTTGAGCCGTGCGTATTACTTTTTCAAATAGCCGTTCGCCGTAAGAGTCTGCTGTCAATTGGAAGTCATAAGATCCTTTATTCGAAGTAAGTCCGAGCAGAATGACCCACTTGTCGGGATAGCCGAGAAAGGGCTTCACGCTGTCTTCTCCCATGTAGGGGGCTACGGTCACGGCATCTAAATCGAGGTGGCAGAAGAAGCTACGAGCATATAGCTCCGATGTGTTTCCTATGTCGCCACGTTTGGCATCGGCGATGATGAATTGGTCGGGGTAATTATCCCGAATATAATTTACTGTCTTTTCAAAAGCGGCCCATCCTTGCATTCCTAAGCTCTCGTAAAAAGCCAGATTGGGCTTATAGGCCACGCAGAGATCGGCCGTAGCATCGATAATAGCTTTGTTAAACGCAAAAATGGGGTCTTCTTCTTGTTTCAAGTGAGACGGTATCTTTTCCATATCGGTATCCAGACCAATGCAAAGGAAAGATTTTTTCCGTTTGATATTTTCAAACAATTGTTTCTTGTTCATGACATATGTGGATTATAGTTCGCTCTCTTTTAATCGTTCTGCATTCTCTGCCACGATTAAATGGTCTATACAATCTTGTATGTCTCCATTCATGAAGGCAGGTAAGTTATAGATCGTATAATTGATACGATGGTCGGTGATACGTCCCTGAGGATAATTGTAGGTGCGGATTTTGGCCGACCGGTCTCCGGTAGATACCATTGTTTTACGCCTGCTGGCGATATCGTCTATGTATTTCTGGTGTTCTTTGTCGTAGATGAACGAGCGTAAACGAGAGAGTGCCCGTTCTTTGTTTTTAGGTTGGTCGCGGGTTTCGGTACATTCGATAAGAATTTCTTCGGAGACACCGGTGTTGGGATTCTTCCAAATATATCTTAACCGTACACCCGATTCTACTTTATTGACGTTTTGGCCTCCGGCTCCGCTCGACCGGAAAGTATCCCATTTTATTTCTCCTTCGTTTATTTCGACATCGAATTCTTCAGCTTCGGGCAATACAGCCACTGTTGCCGCAGAGGTGTGCACGCGGCCTTGTGTCTCGGTGGCAGGGACTCTTTGTACTCGGTGTACTCCCGATTCATATTTGAGTGTGCCGTATACATTATCGCCCGATACTGTGAAAATGATTTCTTTGTATCCGCCGGACGCTCCCTCGCTGTAACTGCTGACTTCGGCTTTCCAACCTTTGGTTTCGCAATATTTAGCATACATGCGGAATAAGTCTCCCGCGAAAATGGCTGCTTCGTCTCCACCTGTTCCTCCCCGTATTTCTACGATGGCATTTTTGCTATCTTCGGGGTCGGCAGGAACCAACAGTAATTTTATTTCTTCTTCGAGTTGCGGCAATTGTGACGTGCAAGAATCGAGTTCCTCCTTTGCCATATCCCTCATTTCGGGATCGTTTTCGGTTTCGAGTAATCGGCGAGATTCTTCTATTCCGTTAAGTATTTGTTTGTATCGTTTGGCTGCCTCCGATATTTTTTCGAGGTCACGATATTCTTTGGTGAGTTTTACAAACCTTTTCATATCGCCGATAACGGCAGGGTCGGTAATCAAAGTTCCTATTTCTTCGAATCGGATAAGCAGTCCTTCCAACTTTTCCAATAGTGTAGTCTGTTCGCTCATTTGGCCTATTTTTGCTTTTGGGCAAAGATAAGAAATTTCGCCCGATTTATTTTAACAGAAGGATTGAAAAAGATGGCTCGGCATAGAACGATAGTTTTTGGAACCAAGTCTGTGCCGAGCCACCCCACATACAGAGTAGTAGTTTAGGTATTAAACATACTTATCTATATAATGTTTGATGTTTATCCTTGCTTAACGTGGTTTAACTATAAAAATAGCCGAGTATCTTTCTCGGCTATTTTTATAGACTAAAACCAACGGACGTAGGCCAAATCTTGACGATGTGGCAGGTCTGGATTTTTGGGATACATTCGGAATGAATAGCGGAAGACCCCTGAATCGTTAAGTTGGTATTGTATTTTATAAGTTACTTTCGTTCCATCGGTTTGAACCGGTTCCATTTCGAGTGTCTTGTATGGCTCGGTGTTACCTTCTTCTACATTGGCTATGACTAGTTCTACACCCAAACAGTTGCCCAGTCCTTTATTATCCAAAACGACAGACATTTCGTATTCTTCACCTACGTGCGGATTATAAAGCAATCCGTCGGGTATGGATACGGAACAGATCTCGATATCGTTCCATTTGGATACAAATTCTTCTTTCCAAGCTGCGATTTCTTTGGCTTTGGCGAATTGGTCGGCTTTTAGTAATCGGGTACGTTTGCCTTCTTTCAGATAGAACCGGTCGATATAATCGTGCAGCATGCGTTCCATCGTGAACTCCGGTGCAATCTTCGCGATGGAATTCTTGATGTATTGTATCCATTCCGGGGAATATCCTTTGCTGTTTTTTGCGAAATAGAGGGGTACTATTTGATTTTCGAGCATGGAATAGATTGTCGCCGCATCGAGTTGATCTTGTTGGCTTTGGTCTTGGAAAGTTCTTTTATCGGTAAGTGCCCAGCCGGCTCCTTCTTTGTATCCTTCGTACCACCAGCCGTCTAATACGGAGAAGTTGAGTACTCCGTTCATTTCGGCTTTCTCGCCCGATGTACCGGAGGCTTCCAATGGACGGGTAGGGGTATTTAACCAAATATCGACACCGGAAATAAGCCGTTTGGCGACTTTCATGTCGTAATTTTCGAGGAAAATAATTTTACCGAGGAATTCGGGCATACGGGAGATTTCCACAATTCTTTTTATTAAACC
>ERZ773144.2065-NODE-2065-length-16579-cov-4.202554_pt1 | contig 16579 bp, 10 predicted proteins | sample MGYA00580849_ERZ773144 | MGnify/ENA primary metagenome ERZ773144 (study PRJEB29015, sample SAMEA2737861) | human gut metagenome | biome: human gut; feature: human-associated habitat; material: faeces | place: China | collected 2012 ...
AAAACTGTTTTCATAACGTTTTGTGCCTGAGCAAAGCGAAAGGAATGGATATAAAAATGAAGAAAAGAAGCAGACAACTGGCAGTTTTGGGAATTATCGGACTGCTGGCAGTTCAAGGGGGAAGTATAGAAACTAAAGCAGCAAAACAGTTAGCACCATCAAGTGTGAAAGCTCCGACATTGACAATTACAGAAATTCTTCCTGACAGTTCTAATGTAGAGGGAGCCGATGCATATGAATTTGTGGAAATCTGTAACAATGCAAACAAAAGTATTAATTTGAAAGACTATCGTTTGTCATATACATATCCGGATACGGGAGTGCAGACTGTATGGTGGGAAACTGCAGAAGATAAAATTCTCGAACCAGGTGAAACTCTTATATTTTGGATTAAAAATGGTTCCAACGATGGTCTGACACTTTCGGATTTTAATAGTAAATTTGGTGTCAGTTTAACAGAGGATCAATTGATTGACATCTCTGTTGGAGGAATGGCAAATAGTGGAAAAAGAGGCTTGTGCCTTACGACTAATGTAGGCGATATGGTAGATAATGTGGTGTATAATGATAATAATGCAGATAATACAACAGCAGATAAATCTATTACTTTCCAGAATCAGTATGTAAATGATGTCTTTACAACAGCAATGACTTCTGACGAGGAAACACCTACTCCTGGCACAATTACAGATAAAGAAAAAGCGATGTACCAGGCATCGATAACAGCACCGGTGAAACAACCGGCAGTAACAGATTATACAGAAACGACATTTAATAATGAAACAGATTCTTTGGCATTTTCAGTGGAAGCTATTTCTGAAGAGTCTACAGTTAAAACAGTCACATTATATATGAAAGACAGTAATCAGTCAGATTATAAGAGTTATAATTTGACACGAAGAAGTGCGGGGGAAAATCGCTTTGAAAGGATATTGAGTAATGTTGATCTTTTAAATAAAAAGAGTTTTTCGTATTATTTTGAAGTGAGCGATGGATATTCTGTCATTACAACGGAAGAAAAGACCGTTAATAATACAGACAGTGAAATGTCTCAAGGGTTAAACCTGAAGAACGGTGATGTCATTACAGACAAACAGCAGATTATAGCAAATGGTTCGCAGCTGCTTATAGATGGAACTGACTATTCAAGTAAGGCTCAGAAATCTATTAGCGGCAGCGGAAAAATTGCTTTTGAAGCTACAGACACGGATGTATTCTTCAAAAACGCAGTGGCAGTAGACGGAGATGTGGTAGGAGTATTCAATGAGGGAACGTATAGTAATGTTGCAACTTATGTATACGATATAAATGCGGACAAGTTTGACGCAGAGAAGAAAACAATTACTGTGGAATTCCATGCGGGAAATAAAGCAAACGTATTAGAGCATAATATTGAAAATAACGATGACTTTACGCTTCGCAATATTCGTATGATTTTGCCGAATGGAAAAACACTGACACCAGTCTCTTATGAAGCCAAGAAAGGTTTAGGTGAAGTGGAGCATGACAATTTGGATCAAGTTCCAAAAGTAAATGTTAATATTCCGTCACAGGAATCCAATATCTCAATGGGAGACGGTGCTTCAAAATATGAAATTCTATATGCAAATTTCCAACTAGAGGATAGTGACTTTGAAGCTATGCGCTATCTTTGGGATACAACAGAAACCACGGATGGAGAGCATACCGTATCCAATGGAGATGAGCAGGTATCGGTAACAGTAGACAATACCGCACCGGAGATTACAAGCAATATTGAGGAGGGAAAGCAATATCACAATGGAACAATAGAGGTTACAAGTAAGGATGCAATTAGCGAGAGCGTTTCAACAGTAGTAACACTTGACGGTAAAACAATTTCTGTTCCGTATGATTTCCGTGCATTGGAAATGGTGGCAGGTGAACATACGATTCAAATTACAGCAAGAGATCAGGTGGGAAACAGTGCACAAAAGGAAATTCATTTTACTACACCGGAAGAATCTGCAAGTCTTGAGGAAAATGTATCACCGGAAAATGGAATGACTGTAAATAGGGCACCGGTTCTTTCTGTGACACCAAAAGACGAAGCAGGGGATGAAATGACTGTTACCTTCAAGAAAGGTGAAAAATATGAGCTGGGAGATACCAATATTGTACAGGACAGTGGTGTAAGTGCAGAGAGTGGAAGCATTGAAAAGGCATTTGAGGAAAATACAGGAAATGGATTTCCTTACGACAGTTTCCAAATACAGCTTGATGAAGAGGCAAATGAAAACACAGTCATTACAGCTCAATGGTCAGGAGAATCAAATAATACCAAGACATTTATGTATGTGTATAACACAGAATCAGAAGAATGGGAGAAGGTAGATGCAAAGCAGACAACAGAAGGTGATAAGATGACACTGGCAGGAGAAGTTGTCTTGAAGAATCATATTGTAGACGGAAAAGTCAGAGTGATTGTGCAAAATGGAGAAGGATACACACCACCACAAAATGGTGATATTCCAGAGATAGCTTCTTATGCAATGAACGAAACTCCGGATAATGTGGAAACACATAATCAAAACGATACTCCACGCGAAGACTATGATTTTACCTTTGCGGTAGAGAGTGATACACAGTATTATAATGAAGATTATGATGGAAATACTGATCAGTCTAATGACGGACAATATCAGCATCAGATGAATATTCATAATTGGCTGCTTGGCAACAGACAGAGAATGAACATTCAGTATTTGTTCCATGATGGAGACATCATTGATGATGAGCCGAATATACAAGAATGGGAACAGGCAGACGCGGCTTATAAAAAATTAGATGTGGCTAAATTCCCGTATGGAGTTCTTGCGGGAAATCACGATGTGGGACACTTAAATGGAGATTATTCAAACTATACACAGTACTTTGGAGAAAATCGTTATTTATCAAATCCATGGTACGGTGGAAGTTACAAAAATAACCGTGGTCATTATGATTTGATTTCTGTAGACGGAATTGACTTTATTATGCTTTACATGGGCTGGGGTATCGGAGATGAAGAAATACAGTGGATGAACGATGTGTTGGCACAATATCCGGAAAGGAAAGCGATATTGAATTTCCATGAATATTTGCTAGCAAGCGGTGGACTTGGCGAGGAACCACAGCGAATCTACGATGAAGTTGTCTCGAAAAATGAAAATGTCTGCATGGTTCTTTCCGGACATTATCATAATGCGAAGACAAGAATTGATACATTTACAAATGCAGATGGAAGTACAAGAAAAGTGTACAATATGCTGTTTGATTATCAGGGACTTATGGAAGGAGGAGCCGGATATATAAGACTGATGCATTTTGATGTAGAGGGACAGCGTATGATTGTAAGAACATTTACCCCTTCTTACGGTGGATCAGATTTTAGCAATTATGGAGATTACGATGCAAAACCATCAGAAACACCAAATCCCGGAAATGAGTTTTCTGTAGAAAATGCTAATTTAAATGATGCAGAAAGCTTTGAAGTGCCATTTTCTGAACTTGGAATTGTTCCAAAAGTGAAAACATTGGAGACAGATGATTTTAAAGTAAATGTGTATAAGGAAGATGTTATAGGAAGTGTAAACCATGTTGAAAGTGGAACAACAGCATCCTATGAGTGGAAAGATGCACAAGAGGGTATCAATGGCTGGTATGCTGAAGTTACAGATGAAAACGGAGGTTTGTCCAGAACGAATGTTTATTATGTAAATGTGCAAACAGATACAGAAAAGCCAGTGCTAACGGTTCCGGAAAAAACAGTTTTAAAAGAAGGCGATACTTTCGATGAAATGGGAGGTGTTACTGCGAAAGATAATGTAGATGGTGATATCACTCATAAGATTATCGTAACAGGAAAAGTGAATACCAGCGTAGCGGGCACATATGAGCTTGTCTATGAAGTAACTGATGCAGCAGGAAATAAAGCACAGGTTACAAGGGAGATTATAGTAGAAACAAAAAGTGCTGCAGATTTAAATTCACAAGACACAAATAAATCGGAGGGAAGCAACAACCATGTTTCAACAACACCAAATGCTGATATAAAGAGTCAAAGTAGTGTTAAAACCAGTGATAAATCGAATATTAAGACGCCATTGCTTTTCACAGTTTTCTCTTTAGTAATTGGAGGCGTGTTTGTAACCGGAATAAAAAGAAGAAAATAGTAGCAATTATAAAATATCTGTATTTCATTTTGTTTGAATTTGTGTTATAGTATTTCAAGAATCAAACGATTGAAAATATTATGATAAATATGAAAAGCATAAATAAAGAAATGAGCTGCATCCTGTGATGTGGCTCATTTTAGTAGGGAGCTGAACATGAAGACAATTTACAATTATCTGAACGAATATAGTGAGAGTGATTTCTATGGAATGCATATGCCGGGGCACAAAAGAAATGAAAAAATGATGGAGAATGATCTGCCTTATAAAATTGATATTACCGAAATAGATGGGTTTGATGATCTCCACCACGCAGACGGGATCATTCGGGAGGCGCAGGAACGTGCAGCGAGATTATATGGTGCAGATGAGACACATTTTCTTGTAAATGGAAGTACGGTTGGAATTCTGAGTGCGATTATGGGAGTGACTGACAAAGGAGACCAGATTCTTGTAGCCCGTAATTGCCACAAATCTGTGTATCATGCCATTTATTTAAATGAGCTGGAACCGGTGTATGTCTATCCGGAATACGATGAGAAAACAGGATTAAACGGGGAAGTAAAAGCAGATGAGATTGCGTTGTTATTGGAAAAAAATCCAAATATCAAGGCAGTTATGATTGTATCACCGACATATGACGGTGTGGTATCTGATGTGAAAAAGATTGCAGAAGTGGCACATGCACATGAGATTCCGTTGATTGTGGATGAGGCACATGGAGCACATTTTGGATTTGATCCGTATTTTCCGAAAAATGCGAATGAAAATGGTGCAGACATTGTCATACATAGTGTGCACAAGACACTTCCATCGCTCACACAGACCGCATTGCTTCATATCAATGGAACGTTTGTAAATAGAGAAAAAGTGAGGATGTATCTACACATGTTACAATCCAGCAGTCCGTCGTATGTATTGATGGCAAGCATAGATGAATGTATGGAATTGATTGAAAAAAAAGGTGAGGATATCTTTTCGGCTTATGTGGATAACTTGCAAAAAATGCGGGAAGAGTTGGGAAAACTTTCTTGTTTGAGGCTTGTCGAGACTTCACATTATGACTGCTCTAAATTTGTGATTTCAGTGAGAAATACAAATATTTCAAGCAGAGACCTTGAAAAAATATTGCGTAGGAAGTATCATTTGCAGATGGAGATGACCTCGGGAGACTATGTGCTTGGAATGACGGCAGTAGGAGACACGAAAGAAGGATTGGAAAGATTTACACAGGCATTGTTAGAAATTGATTGCTCCTTGTCTGCCATGAACAAACAACGAGTGTGGAGAGAACTTCCGAGAACGAGACTTTGTGCAAAAAGTTCTGACGTACTGCATAAAAAGTGCGGAAAACTTTGTGGATGGAAAGAGAGTATCGGAAAAATTTCGATGGAATATGCGTATTTGTATCCACCCGGAATCCCGATTATTGTGCCGGGAGAGCAGATTACGGAGGATGTGATTGCATATTTGGAAATGTATGAGCAGTTAGGATTTTCGATTGAAGGTCTGGAAGTGGATAAACAGATAAAGGTGTGGATAAATGAGTAAGATTTTTTATTTTATGGGGAAAAGTGCCTCCGGGAAAGATACAATTTTTAAACAGATCAAAGAGAGGATGCCAAATCTTAAGACAATTGTAATCTATACAACACGTCCGATTCGGGAAGGTGAGCAGGAGGGTGTGGAATATTATTTTGTCGATGAAAAAAGATTGGCTGAGCTCGAAGCACAAGGGAAAGTAATCGAGCTTCGCGCATACAATACGGTACACGGAGTGTGGAAATATTTTACGGTGGATGACGGACAGTTTGACGGAGATGAGAATTACATTGCAATCGGGACTTTAGAGTCATATGCAAAGATGCTCGCATATATGGGGACGGACTCATTGGTACCTATATACATTGATGCTGACGATGGAGTGCGATTGTTAAGGGCGGTAGAACGAGAAAGAAAACAGAAAGAGCCAAAATACGAAGAACTGTGCAGGAGATTCCTTGCAGATGCAGAGGATTTCTCTGAGGAAAACTTACAAAGAATGGGGATAACTCACCATTATTTTAATGACAATATGGAAAACTGCATCCAAGAAATTATGCTATGTATTCACCAAGAATTATGATATAATGTTCACGTAAGCAAAGCGATGGCAAGGTTGCACGTCGAGTGAAACTGTATAAGAAAGTGCGTAATAGAAAGGTAATAATATGAGCGGATTTAAAGATGTTGTAGGACACAAAGACATAATTCAATATATACAAAATGCCGTAGAGCAGGATAAAGTATCTCATGCATATATCTTAAATGGCGCAAAAGGCTCTGGAAAAAAGATGCTTGCAAAATTATTTGCAATGACTCTGCAATGTGAGAACAGCCAGTTAGAACCTTGTGGTGAGTGTCGTTCCTGCAGGCAGGCAGATAGCGGGAATCAGCCGGATATCATTACGATACAGCATGAAAAGCCGGGGTCAATCAGTGTAGATGATATACGAGAGCAGCTCAATGGTGACATTATGATCAAGCCATACAGCAACCGCTATAAGATATACATTATTCCGGAAGCGGATCTGTTGACTGTGCAGGCGCAGAATGCACTGCTAAAAACGATTGAAGAGCCACCGGAATATGCCATTATTTTTCTGCTGACAGAGAATGCAGACAGCTTGCTGCCGACAATTCGTTCAAGATGTGTCATGTTGAAATTGAGGAATATTAAGGATACTTTGATTAAAAAGTATTTGATGGAGCAACTGCATATTCCGGATTATCAGGCAGATATCTGTGCCGCATTTGCACAGGGAAACATGGGGCGTGCCATTATGCTGGCAACGTCAGAACACTTTAATGAGATTAAAGAAGAAGCAGTTCAGTTGTTAAAATATATTGATGAGATGGAACTGAACGAGATTGTCAGTGCGATAAAAGAGATTAATAAATATAAATTAGAAGTGACAGATTATCTGGATCTGCTTACTGTCTGGTACCGGGATGTTCTGCTTTATAAGGCAACAAAAGAAGCAGGAAAAGTTGTATTTGGTGACCAATTGACTTACATCAAGGAGAAGGCAAGCAAAAGTTCTTATGAGGGAATTGAGATTATTCTGGACAGTATCGAAAAGGCGAAAACACGCCTGAAAGCGAATGTAAACTTTGATCTGGTAATGGAATTATTGTTGCTTACGATAAAGGAGAACTAGAATATGACAAGAGTAATCGGAGTAAGATTTCGTCCGGCAGGAAAGATTTATTATTTTGCACCAGGTAAATTTCACATCAGACAGGGTGACAAAGTAATTGTGGAGACAGCAAGAGGCATAGAGTTTGGAACTGTTGTGACAGGACCGAAAGAAGTGAAGGACGAAGAGGTCATGCAGCCGCTAAAATCGGTAATTCGAATTGCCACAGAGGAAGACAAAAGAGCGGAAGAAAAGAACCGAGAGAAAGAAAAAGAGGCATTTGAAATTTGTCTGGAAAAAATAAGAAAACACAATCTGGATATGAAGCTGATCAATGCCGAATATACATTTGACAATAATAAAGTGCTGTTTTATTTTACTGCAGACGGAAGAATTGATTTTCGTGAGCTTGTAAAAGATTTGGCAGCAGTATTTCGTACAAGAATTGAGCTGCGTCAGATTGGTGTGCGTGATGAGACAAAGATTCGGGGCGGAATCGGAATTTGCGGACGTCCGCTTTGTTGTCACACATATTTATCAGAGTTTGCACCGGTATCAATCAAGATGGCAAAAGAACAGAACCTTTCTTTGAATCCGACGAAAATTTCCGGTGTGTGTGGAAGGCTGATGTGTTGTCTGACCAATGAGGAAGAGACGTATGAAGAATTGAACAGCCGTCTTCCGGCAATCGGGGACACAGTTACAACGAATGAGGGCTTGAAAGGAGAAGTACAGAGTGTCAGTGTGCTTCGCCAGCTTGTAAAAGTAGTTGTGACGTTAGAAAATGATGAGAAAGAGATTCGCGAGTACAAAGTGGATGAGCTGAAATTCAGACCGCGAAAGAGAAAAAATGATGTGAGACTTTCCAAAGAAGAGATGAAGGAACTTGCAGCATTGGAGAAGAACGAAGGAGCGTCAAAATTAGATGATAACTAATCTGAAATCAGACGAACGTCTGGATGACTTACAGATTAACGGGTATGAGATCATACAGCATCCGGGGAAATTCTGTTTTGGAATGGATGCCGTATTACTTGCCAATTTTGCCCGTGTAAAACAGAAAGAATGTGCGCTGGATCTTGGAACAGGAACAGGGATCATTCCCATTTTACTTACGGCAAAGACCGAAGGGATGCATTTTACCGGACTGGAGATACAGGAAGAAAGTGCTGACATGGCAAGAAGAAGCGTAGCCCATAATCATTTGGAAGAGAAAGTTGACATTGTGACGGGAGATATCAAAGAGGCAGCCGAATTATTCGGACCAGCCTCTTTTGACGTCATAACAACAAATCCGCCATATATGATTGGACATCACGGTATTGAGAATCCGTCGGATGCAAAGGCAATTGCAAGGCATGAGGTGCTTTGTGATTTGAATGATATTTTGCGGGAAAGCGCAAGAATTTTAAAGCCGAGAGGTCGATTTTATATGGTGCACAGACCGTTTCGATTGGCGGAAATCCTGTCAAAGATGATACAGGTAGGAATTGAGCCAAAACGTATGAGAATGGTACATCCATTTGTACATAAGGAACCGAATATGGTGCTGATTGAAGGAATGCGTGGGGCGAATTCACGTATGCGCGTGGAGCCGCCATTGATTGTCTATAAAGAGCAGGGCGTATATTCAGAAGAATTGCTTTCGGAGTATGCGATGAAATAAGAAGGAGGCACAAATATGTCAGGAAAGCTGTATTTGTGTGCGACACCGATTGGAAATCTCGAAGATATGACATATCGTGTTGTGCGTACATTGGGTGAGGTGGATTTGATCGCAGCGGAGGATACGAGAAATAGCATAAAGCTTTTGAATCATTTTGGAATTAAGACTCCGATGACAAGTTATCACGAATATAATAAGATAGAAAAAGGTAAAAAGCTCATTGAGAAGCTGAAAGATGGGATGCAGATTGCACTTGTGACGGATGCAGGAACACCGGGGGTATCAGATCCGGGGGAAGAGCTTGTGAAGATGTGCTATGAGGAAGGGATTGAAGTCACATCTCTGCCTGGAGCAGCAGCATGTATTACGGCATTGACGTTGTCGGGACTTTCGACAAGAAGATTTGCGTTTGAGGCATTTCTGCCGACAGATAAAAAAGAAAAGCAGTCTGTATTGAACGAACTTGTAAATGAGACACGGACAATGATTTTGTATGAGGCGCCGCATAGACTTGTTCGTACACTGCGGGAACTGTTGGAGAGACTTGGAAACCGAAGAATTACGGTGTGCCGGGAATTGACCAAAAAGCACGAGACTGCATTTGCAACAACAATTGAGGAAGCACTTGCATATTATGAGGCAAATGAGCCAAAGGGTGAGTGTGTGCTTGTCATTGAAGGAAAAAGCCGCGAGGAACTTCGTCAGGAAGAAGTTGCAAAGTGGGAAGAGATGAGTATAGAGGAGCATATGGACTTCTATTTGGATCAAGGTATGGATAAGAAAGAGGCAATGAAAAAAGTGGCAAAAGATCGGGGAATCGGGAAACGGGATGTGTATCAGATGCTTATTTCGTAAGATTCGTCGACTTGACGAGACAACTGAAAAAAATTTGTTCAACTTTGGCATAGACCCTAATTGGCTTTTTTTATATACTTTAGAAAGAGTTAGAAAACGAAAGCTTTTAGGAGGAAGATTGAAATGGCAAGTTTATCATTGAAACATATTAATAAAGTTTATCCAAATGGATTTGAAGCAGTAAAAGATTTCAACCTTGAAATTGAAGATAAAGAATTTATCATCTTTGTAGGACCATCAGGATGTGGTAAATCTACAACACTTCGTATGATTGCAGGATTGGAAGATATTTCTTCTGGAGAATTAAGAATTGGAGATAAGTTAGTAAATGACGTAGAGCCAAAAGACAGAGATATTGCGATGGTATTCCAGAACTATGCGTTATACCCACATATGACAGTATATGACAACATGGCATTTGGTTTGAAATTAAGAAAAGTGCCAAAAGATGAGATTGACAAGATGGTTCGTGAAGCAGCTAAGATTCTTGACTTGGAAGCATTATTAGATCGTAAACCAAAAGCATTATCAGGTGGACAAAGACAGCGTGTTGCTATGGGACGTGCTATCGTTCGTAATCCAAAAGTATTCCTTATGGATGAGCCTTTATCAAACCTGGATGCAAAATTAAGAGGACAGATGCGTATCGAGATTTCTAAATTACACCAGAGATTAGGTACAACGATCATCTACGTTACACATGACCAGACAGAGGCTATGACACTTGGAACAAGAATCGTAGTTATGAGTGGCGGTATTGTTCAACAGGTAGATACACCACAGGTATTATACGATACACCATGTAACTTATTCGTAGCAGGATTCATTGGATCACCACAGATGAACTTCGTAGATGCAGTATGTAAGGTAAAAGGAGATAAAGTTTATCTTCAAGCAGGACCTTCTGCAATTGAACTTCCACCAGCAAAAGCGAAAAAACTCATTGAAGGAGGATATGATGGAAAGACAGTTGTACTTGGTATTCGTCCGGAAGATGTACATGATGAGCAGATGTTTATTGAAGCTTCACCAAATACAGTAATCGAAGCTACAATCCGTGTATACGAGATGCTTGGTGCTGAAGTTTACTTATACTTCGATTACGAAGGAACAAGTATGACAGCAAGAGTAAACCCAAGAACAACAGCAAGAACAGGCGATACAGTGAAATTTGCATTAGATGCAGAAAAAATTCACGTATTCGATAAAGAAACAGAAAAAACAATCACAAACTAGTGAGAATGAAGTTTTAGGGCAAGGTGGAAATCCTTGCCCTTTTTGTGCGATAAGGAGTGACTATGGAAAAGAAAGTAATTCAGAAAAATCTTATCAGGGATTGTCTCCCGACGGTGTTTTCACTGATGCTGTCAGGACTTTATTCCGTAATGGACGGATTATTTGTAGGACGGGCAGCGGGAGATACCGGACTTGCAGCAGTTAACCTTGCATGGCCGCTTGTTGCAGTGATTACTGCAACAGGGATAGGGATTGGAAGTGGCGGCAGTGTTTTGTTTTCGAATTTAGCTGGAAAAGATGAGAAACAAGAAAGTGAAAAAACGTATCATCTGACGGTGTGTCTGCTTGTGGGAGTCGGAATTTTATTAAGTGTAATATTGTTTTTGACGTATCCGATCTTATTACAGCTTCTTGGTGCAAGAGGAGAGGTACTGATGCAGGCTGAGGCCTATGTGCAGATTATTATTTTAGGATGTGTTTTTCAGATCATCGGTTCAGGAATGATACCGTTGCTTCGAAACAGAGGGATGGCAGTCAGCGCTATGGTGAGTATGGTCACAGGGATGTTCGTAAATCTTGCATTGAATTATGTATTCATTTTTAAAGTGGGACTGGGAATTCGGGGAGCTGCTCTTGGCACGATTGCAGCGCAGATATCCGTGATTTTTATTTGCATTTACTTAATTTATATCAAAGGAAAAACAAAGGTACAGTTGGTTTGGAACTGGAAAAGAAGTGTGAAAATTTTTCAGATTGGGGTGTCTGCATTTGGACTGTCTCTGGCACCGTCGATTGTGCTGATTTTTACAAATCTGCAGTGCCTGAAATACGGTGGTGATGCAGCGGTTGCGTGTTATGCAGTGATTTCTTATATTGTATTTCCGGTGCAGTCGATGCTGGTAGGTGTGGGAGATGGTTCTCAGCCGCTTATGAGCTTTTACTGTGGCGCAGGAAAACGAGAGGAACTTGCGTATATTAAAAGAGTAGCGTCAGCAAGTGTCATTGTTTTAGGAGTAGTTATGCTTGCAGTTGTCGTGTCAGTATCGGATTTCTTTCCGGCTATTTTTGGAATGTCAAAGCAGTCAGAGCAGTTTTTTCATGTGGGAATGAGAATTAGTGCGGTGTCGTTTTTGTTTACCGGACTTGCAAAATTTCATATATCTTATTTAAATGCAACATTGAAAGTAAAGCCGGCTATGGCGTTGATCTATGGGGAGACATTGATTGCGGCACCGATATTTCTATTTTTATTGCCGGCTGTGTTCGGGATTATCGGAATTTGGTGGTCGCTTGCGGCGACGCAGGTTATGATGCTTTTGTTGTATCAAATTGTAAAAGAATTAAAAATTACAGTTGACAGAACCAAAAAAGTTGACTATAGTATTTTATAGATAAAAGGGAGTAACTAGCGTTACTAAACGTTTACGATGTCGTCAATACGATGAATTTCATCCGTATCGTAATGAAATAGTGAGACTTTTATTGCATAATTAACGTGCAATAAAGGTCTCTTTTTATTCTCTTTTGTAATTTTTTATAAAAAGGGTGAAAATGTAAACAATAGAGACTAGGTAGTGCACGGAAGAATGGAGGATTTTGGAATGAAAAATTATTATCAGCTCTCACAAAATGAAGTGAGGCGGGAAGTCAATGGAAAAGAAGAGGCATTGACTTCAAGTGAAGTGCAGCAGAACCAGGAAAAGTATGGTCTGAATGAACTTGTAGAAGGAAAAAAGAAAAGTACGATTCAGATATTTCTGGAGCAGTTCAAGGATTTCCTTGTCATTATTTTGATTGTTGCAGCAGTCGTATCGGGGATACTTGGAGATGCAGAGAGTGCAATTGTTATTTTGATCGTAATTACGATTAACGCAATTCTTGGAACGGTTCAGACAGTAAAGGCAGAACAGTCGTTGAATAGTCTGAAAGAATTATCGGCGCCACTTGCGAAGGTACTCCGTGATGGCAATGTGATTCAGATTCCGTCAAAAGAGGTAACAATCGGTGACGAAGTTTTTCTGGAAGCAGGAGATTATGTTCCGGCTGATGGACGTATTTTGACAAATGCGAGTTTGAAAATTGACGAAAGTGCACTGACAGGAGAAAGTCTTGCGGTAGAAAAGTCAGAAGATACGATTACTGGCGAAGTGCCATTAGGTGACCAAACCAATATGGTATTCTCAGGAAGTTTTGTGACATATGGACGTGGTTCTTTCCTTGTAACAGCTATTGGAATGGATACAGAGGTAGGTAAGATTGCTACACTTTTGAAGACGACATCTGAAAAGAAAACACCTCTTCAGATGAACTTAGATGAATTTGGAAAGAAATTATCAATTGTAATTTTAATTTTCTGTGGCATTTTGTTTGGTGTAAATGTATTTCAGGGAGTCAACATCGGAGATTCCTTTATGTTTGCAGTAGCACTGGCTGTTGCAGCGATTCCGGAAGCGCTTAGTTCTATCGTGACGATCGTGCTGTCATTTGGAACACAGAAGATGGCAAAAGAGCATGCAATTATCCGTAAATTACAGGCAGTGGAAGGTCTTGGAAGTGTATCGATTATCTGTTCTGACAAAACTGGAACATTGACTCAGAACCGTATGACTGTAGAAGATTATTATGTAAATGGAAAACGAATTCCGGCGGCAGAGATTGACCGTCAGGCGCTTGGACAAAAAGAACTTTTAAGATATAGTATTTTATGTAATGACTCTACAAATGTAGATGGTGTGGAAATTGGGGATCCGACAGAGACAGCCCTGATTAATCTAGGAACAAAGCTTGGAGCAGAAGCAGGGTATGTAAGGGGAAAATTCCCTCGTACAAGTGAGATTCCGTTTGACAGCGACAGAAAATTAATGTCTACAGCACATGTGCTGGAGAATGGACCGGTTATGGTGACAAAAGGTGCGGTGGATGTACTTTTAAATCGTGTTACAAAGATTCAAAAGGGAACAGAAGTCTGTCAGATTACACAGGAAGATAAAGAAGCGATTGAAAATCAGAATCAGGAATTTTCAAGAAGCGGTTTGCGAGTACTTGCGTTTGCATATAAACCGATTCAAAAAGATCAGGTGCTGCAGTTAGAAGATGAGGATGACTTGATATTTGTGGGATTGATTTCGATGATGGATCCGCCGCGAGAAGAGTCTAAGGCAGCAGTTGCAGATTGTATCCGTGCGGGAATCAAGCCTATTATGATTACGGGAGACCATAAAGTAACAGCGGCAGCTATCGCAAAACGAATTGGTATTTTGAAAGATGAATCAGAAGCGTGTGAAGGCTCTGTGATTGATAATATGTCTGATGAAGAATTGATGGATTTTGTAGATGGAATTTCCGTATATGCGAGAGTTTCTCCAGAACATAAGATTCGTATCGTGCGTGCATGGCAGAATAAAGGAAATATTGTTGCGATGACAGGTGACGGTGTAAATGATGCCCCGGCATTGAAGCAGGCGGATATCGGTGTTGCGATGGGAATTACAGGAAGTGAAGTATCAAAAGACGCAGCGGCAATGGTATTGACAGATGATAATTTTGCAACTATCATCAAAGCAGTTGAAAATGGAAGAAATGTATATAAAAACATCAAGGGTTCTATTCAGTTCCTGCTCTCAGGTAACTTTGGTGGAATTCTTGCAGTATTATATGCTTCGCTGGCAGGACTTCCGGTTCCGTTTGCCCCAGTACATCTGTTGTTTATCAACTTGTTGACAGACAGTCTTCCGGCAATCGCGCTTGGACTGGAGCCGCATACAAAGACTGTCATGGATGAGAAACCGCGTCCGATGAATGAATCGATTCTGACAAAGGACTTTTTGATTAAGGTTGGAACAGAAGGTTTCTGTATTGGTCTGATGACAATGTTAGCATTTTTGATTGGTTACCGTGGCGGTGATGCAGTGCTTGCAAGTACGATGGCATTTGGTACATTATGTACAGGAAGACTTGTACATGGATTTAACTGTAAATCAGACAGACCGATGATGTTCAGTAAAAAATTGTGGAATAATATTTACTTGATTGGTGCATTTTTGATTGGCTTTGTATTGATTACAAGTGTATTGACAATTCCAGCATTACAGAATGTATTTAAGGTTGTTCCGTTGAATGTGACACAATTATTTACTGTTTATGGTCTTGCACTTTTGAATCTTCCAGTGATTCAGCTTCTGAAATGGATTCGTAAAAGACGATAGGAAGGCGAGTAAATGAATTTGGATAAGGAAACGATTAAGAAAATAAGAGGATTGATTGTTTTTACAGCAATTATACTGATTGGGCTATGGAACTACGAAGTAGTGCTAGATGGTCTTGGTTTTATCGGCAGAGTGATTTTCCCGTTTGTACTTGGTGGTGCGATTGCATTTGTACTCAATGTGCCAATGCATTTCATTGAGGAAAAGTTTTTCGGAAATAAGAAAATGAAGGAGAATAAATGGGCAAAGAAATTTGCCAGACCTGCAAGCTTTCTGATTACGATTTTGTTTGTACTTGGAATCATTGGAATCGTTGTGTTTGTCGTAGCGCCGGCGCTGGGAGATACGGCGATGAATCTTGGAAGAAATATTCAGGCGTTTATTCCGCAAGTACAGAAGTGGGCGGAAAATATTTTTCAGGATAATAAGGAAATCGTGAAGTGGATTGGCAGTATGGAGTTCAAGTGGGATGAGATGATTAAAAGCGGTATTGATTTCTTTAAAAATGGTGCCGGAAGCGTGCTTGGATCTACATTTGAGGCTGCAAAAAGTATTGTAAGTGGTGTGACGACATTCTTTATTGCTTTTGTATTTTCGTGTTATATTCTGCTTCAGAAAGAAAAGTTAAACGTACAGGTTCGCAAGGTGATGTACGCATTTATGCCAAAGGACTGGACAGAGATTTTGCTTGCGCTTAGCTCACTGACGTATAAGACTTTTTCTAATTTCTTAACCGGACAGTGTGTTGAGGCAATTATTCTTGGAAGTATGTTTTTTGTGGCGATGACAATTTTTGGAATGCCATATGCACTGTTGATTGGAATCCTGATTTCATTTACGGCATTAATTCCGATTTTTGGAGCATTTATCGGATGTGTAATCGGAGCACTTTTGATCTTTATGGTGAATCCGATGCAGGCATTGATCTTCGTGGTAATGTTCCTTGTATTACAGCAGATCGAAGGAAATTTGATTTATCCGCATGTCGTTGGAAATTCTGTGGGGCTGCCGTCTATCTGGGTGCTTGTTGCAGTCAGTATTGGAGCGAGCTTGATGGGCATTGTCGGAATGTTGATTTTTATTCCGATTGCTTCGGTGGTTTATACATTGTTTCGTGGAATTGTACATCGGAGATTGAAAGAAAAAGAGATAGAAGTTTAAATTGGGGACGTAGTAAAATTTAATTTTACTACGTCCCCAATTGAGTATTGTGGTGTCCCAAAACGAAAATAGCCCTGTCCCTTTTTGACAAGTTAAAAAAAATTT
>ERZ773144.2084-NODE-2084-length-16498-cov-4.413124_pt1 | contig 16498 bp, 22 predicted proteins | sample MGYA00580849_ERZ773144 | MGnify/ENA primary metagenome ERZ773144 (study PRJEB29015, sample SAMEA2737861) | human gut metagenome | biome: human gut; feature: human-associated habitat; material: faeces | place: China | collected 2012 ...
GCCAGAAAGGAGCGACATGAAGAAAGAGTTACTGGAGATCAAAAGAACTCTAACAATAGACAGGTACAATATCACAAGGATAACCGGATATATCGTAGATAATGACCGGAACTGCAGGTTGGAATTTGCCAAAAACTTTTTAAACCTCGAAGAGACGGAAGCGTTCAAATACTTGGATATCTTCAAAAAGGTTTTATCCGGAAAGCCTGGAAGAAATATGTTTCAGCTGGATTTTAAGGAGAAAACAAGAAAGCAGCATCTGGCCGCGATTGTAAAAACAGGATTAGAAGACAACGATGTACGCCAGATCTTCCTGGAAGAGATTGCAGAGTCTATTGGCATATTGAATAAAGAGTATTCTTTGATTCTAATTGCCAGTGGAATCTACGACATTCCGGGAATTGCCATGGACGGAGCGGATCTGGATGAAAGTGAAGAGGTTTATGAGTACATGATCGGATGTATCTGCCCGGTAAGCTTATCGGCAGCAGGATTATCTTATAAACCAGAACTGGCAGATATTCAGGAACGTACAAGAGACTGGGTAGTAAGTATGCCGACACAAGGATTTTTATATCCGGCATTTACAGACCGCCATGGAGATCCGGAACATATCTGGTACTACAGCAAAGTTCCGGATAAACCGGACGCAGGCCTGATCACGCAGACACTCCGATGCGGGATGCCATCCACACCAAAAGAGCAAAAAGAAGCTTTTAGGGAAGGGTTAAATGCAGCAGACGGAAAAGTAAGTCTGGAACAGGCGAAAGATATTTATCATTACCTTGGAAGAATCCGTGAAATAAAAGCAGAATCCAACAACCGGATATTAAAAGGCGCGGAGCTGGAAAACGTATTAAAAAGCATCGGGATAGATCCGGAACTGGCAGCAGAAAAAACAAAAGACTGTGACGCGGCTGAAATCGATGCGGACAACACAGTAAGCACGAAGACATTTGAGATTGGTCTTCCGGATGCACATGTAACAGTAAGCGCAGACAGAACGGACCTTGTTACCTTAGAGACGATTAACGGAGAAAGGTACATTATGGTAAAAGTGGACGGAGACATAAATGCAAATGGAATCATTTTAGAGAACCGGGAGGGTGAGAAAGACGAAGAGGAAGATGACTAAACCCAGCAATATGCGGGCGTTCATCTATCCAGTAACGAAGAAAATGCGCAAAGTAAGACGGAAAGGAACAAAAAAATGAAAGTTGGAGACAAAGTACAGTTAAGGCGCAGGATTTCCCAGAAGGGAGGTAAAACCAGACTCGCTACGGAAAAGGTCACGATCCTTGGAATCTATCCACACCATGTGCAGGTCAGGAATCAGAAAGGGATTGTGAGGAGCTATATAAACTGGGAGTGGCAGCAGTTGACCAGCAAAGAAGGAATGCATATGCAGCGGAGTTTCTGGTCACGATTGAGGGAGCTGATAAGGTTGTGGCGTGGATGCTGCTCCCGGAAAGGTATAAAGGATAATGGAAGAAGATAAATATACAATGTATGCGGTAAAAAAGATTTGTATCTGGATGATAATGGCAATAACCATATTGATAGCAATGAAATGGACCGGATCAGCGTGGTGCTTATGGGCGTTTTGTATCCCAGCAATATTGGAGTAACGGTATGGAAAAGACATACAAAGAGATAGCTCGGGAACGAGAAGACGAAGAACAAGAGCAATATCTGACGGAGTGGAGGAAGAACCATTGTACAAGAACAAAGAAGGATACTGTGATCCGACAGCAGGCAAAGCCATCCAGGATGCAAGCCGGATTCCACACCATGTAAAGGAAGCGCACAAAGCATTAAAGGATATAGCAAGCCTGTTAGGATTCGAGATCTTAGTATTAAGGGACAGGAAGACGGGGAGGGTATACCGATGGGAACAGTGAAAGAAGAGAACGAGAAGAAAAAGGAATACCTGAAACAGTACGGCAAAGCATTACGCCAGGAGAAGCGGATCGAGGAAGAGCTGGAACGCTTAAAGCTGGATAGGATGCTTCCGGGAGCACTGACAGCAGATGGGCTGCCAAAAAGCAGCAACCTTTCTGATCTGTCGGATTATGCAGCAGAAGTGGACGAACAGGAACGGAAACTGGTGGAACAGAGGAAGAAAAGAGTCAGGATCCGGACTGAGATCAGGGAAAGAATTGAGCAGATGGAAGATGAGACAGAGAAAGATGTACTGACTTACTGCTACATAGATCTTATGAGGTGGAAGGATATCTGCAGAAAGACAGGATATGAGTGGGCACAAGTACACCGGAAACATTCAAAAGCACTAAAAAACTTCAAGATGATATAGAATGATACACTTGGTCTGTGGTATAGTGTATTCAGGTAAAGAGATGAACAGGGCAGCAGTCGAAAGATTGTTGCCTTTTTCTTTGCCGTGAATTCCGGGAAGAGATTAGGCGGCTTGCTCTTTTCAGGATTTATATATATAAAAACCTCCTTGATGTTTGTTTGTTGTGACTGATTTTTGAAGTACTCTCTCGTATATACATAAGCCGCCAATAATACGGACCATTAGATCAGTGGTAGATCGACCGCCTCATAAGCGGTATGTCACATGTTCGATTCATGTATGGTCCATCACAGAACAGAAGGTGAAAATATATGGCGGCAGGAAACCCCAGAAGCGCGAACGGCAACCTAAGAAGAAAGCATCGGGCAAGACTCAAAGCAATAGGCGGTGAGTGTGGAATATGCAGAGGCAGGCTCGGTCCGATACATTACGATGAACCAAGTGACAGTAATCATCCATTGTCTTTCGTAATCGATGAGATTAAACCGGTATCGAGATGGCGTGAGTTCGGTTACAGCTCAAAAGAGGCAGCTGCTCAGGACTGGAACAACCTGCAGGCGGCTCATTACTGCTGTAATGCGGCCAAAAGCAATCGAACATTAAATGAATTATCAAGGTGTCAGCAAAGCCTTAAAACGAACGTTACAGATGGTGCCTGGTGACGGAACCAAAGGGGGTGGGGAGGGTACCCCGCCACGCGGCGGCGGCGACCACCGCTGTCCAGCGCCGATTTACACACAGGGAATTTCTTGAAAGGTGAATTTTGATGGGAAGAGCAAAAAAAATGGCAACAGTAACAAGCGAAGGAAGCCGCTTGGAACGCTTGGAAAATTTGGCACTGATACTCGCGAAACAGATTGATATATGCGCGAAAGATGCTGCTGACGGTCCGAAGACAATGCCTCAGCTCTCCAGACAATACAGAGAAACAATCAAAGAAATTGAAGAAATAAAAGGAATGGAGAAAGACGATGACGAAATCGGAGAAATCCTGTCGGCACGAAAAGCTGATGGGAAGCCAGACACCGTCCGATAGAATTGTTCCGGATTACGCTTATACGGATGGCCCAGATGCGGTAAAAGTGCTTGCGGTCGGGAAATTGATTGTGGATCCGTGGCAGAGTGAAGTGCTGAATGATTGGATGGGGCGTACAGAGGATGATGTTTGGTCAGCGCCGACATGTGGCTTATCTGTTCCAAGACAGAACGGGAAAACACTGGATACTTCCGGGCGGATTGCATCCGGAATGATTCTGTATGCAGAATGGGTTATATACACAGCTCATCTGCAGAAAACTGCAACAGAAACCTTTATGGAATTGCGCGGCTTGTTTGAAAGCAGAGGACTCCGTAAGTATGTAAAAGAAATTAAGGCGGCACTCGGAAGAGAACAGATTATTCTAAAAAATGGTGGAAGAGTAGTATTTGTTGCCAGAACAAGGAATGGTGGTCGAGGACTGCATGGCGACTGTCTTGTGTTTGATGAAGCACAGGAATTGACAAGCGAGCAGCAGGCATCTTTTTTGCCGGCAATATCAGCGTCAAGGAATCCACAAACGATTTATCTTGGAACACCACCGGATGAAAATTGTACCGGCACAGTATTCCGGAAGATAAGAAAACGGGCAACGGAAGGTGAGAGCAAATCCACAGCCTGGACAGAATATTCTGTGAAAGAGATTGGAGATGTTACTGATCGTCAGAGATGGGCGGATTGCAATCCGGCACTGGGGCGAAGAATGACAGAAACAACCATAGCTGCAGAGTGCGAACAGATGGATGCGGACACGTTTGCAAGAGAGCGTCTCGGCTGGTGGTCGCCAATCAACAATGATCAGGACTATGCAATTGATAAGAAGAAATGGGAAGAATGTGCTTCGGAAAAAGAAAAACCGGAAGGGAAAACTGCTTACGGTGTAAAGTTTTCGCTTGACGGTTCGGCGGTAGCATTATGCGGAGCTGTCTGTCCAGAGGTAGGGGAAGCGAGAATTTCACTGATCGAGCTTAAAACAACGGACAGAGGAATCCAGTGGCTTGCGGACTGGCTGAATCAGAGATACAAGATGGCAAGCTGTGTGGTGATTGATGGAAGAAATGGAGTTGACTTCCTGATAGAGAAGATAACACCGGTGTGGAAATATAAGCAGTCAATTGTTCGACCGGCAGCAAAAGAAGTGATAGCAGCGGCGAGTCAGCTATCACAGGAAATCAATGAACAGACTGTAACATGGTATAAATACCAAGAAATACTGAATGAGTCAGCAATTACGTCTGTAAAAAGACCGATTTCCGGTGGCTGGGGATTTGGTGGAGAAAACTCAATCCCGATCGAAGCAGCAGCACTTGCACTTTGGGGATGCAGAACATCGAAACGAAATCCGAACAGAAAGATGAGGATAGGATAATGGAGTTAAATTTTGGAAGAGTAGAAGGATTACCACCGGAAGAACAACAGTGGCTTCAGGGATTGAAATATATATATGATTATCACAGAAGTGCAAATAGGAAAAAGCGCCGTTATTATAACGGAAAAGTCACACTGAATGAAGTGAATCTTGGGATTGCATTGCCAGCAGGTCTTGGAAAACTTGAGATTGGATGTGCCTGGGGAGCAAAAACCGTTGATGTACTTGCGGGAAGATCGATGTTTGATGGGTTTGTTACAGAAAATGGAACGAAGTCAGAAGATATGGATCAGATTATGAAAAGGAATCATTTGATAGCGGAATATAATAAAGCGGTCAAAGAAGAACTGAAATACGGTTGTGCATTTGCGGCGGTATCCGGAGAGGAAGATGATGCAAGAGTACGGTTTTACTCTCCGCATTGTGCTGCAGCTTCGTGGAATGCACACGAAGGACGCATCCGATATGGATTTGCCTTTGAAGATGCGCGAAGAGACGAGTCGGATGTTACATGGTCTCCGGAACATGTAAATTTCTATACAGACACAGACATCTGGGAACTGGATCGGATTGGAGGTACATGGTATGCTACGCAGAATCCCCATGATTTCGGAGAACCCCTTATGGTGGCTCTGATCTGGGACGCAACAAACGATAAACCATTTGGTCAGTCAAGGCTAAAAGAGCCGGTCCGCAGACTAATCCAGGGATATGTAAGAACAGTCGCAAATGCAACGATTGGACTGGAATTTGCCACTTCTCCACAGAAATATCTGCTCGGGGTGTCAGATGAACAATATGATATGTTGATTGATAATAAATTCAAACAGTATGTTGGAAGTATTCTCTACAGTACCAATAATCCGGAGACTGGGGAAAAGCCGAATTTCGGGCAACTTTCGCAGGGAAATATTGAACCACATGTTCAGATGCTCCGGATGCTTGCTACACAGTATTCAGCGGCAACGGGGTTGGCGGTTACGGATGTTGGTGTGATAAATGATGCAAATCCGACTTCCAGTGAAGCAATTATTGCACAGTCACAGACCTTGATCCTTATGGCAGAACAGCTGAATAAATCAAATGGTGATGCATTGTATCGGATTGGACGGATGGCACTTGCAATTGAACTTGGAACGATTCCGGATGAGCTTCCGGAAGAAACACATGAGCTGATTGCACATTTTAAGAATCCGGCAATGCCAAGCGTGGCATCTACTACAGATGCAGCACTCAAAATTGCGACAGCGCGACAAGGATTTGCACAGACAGATATTTTCCTTGAAATGATTGGTTTTGATCAGGCAGATATCCGCAGAATCCGAGCACAGGAACAAAGGGCAAAAGGTGACAGTATCTTGACGGAGGAATTTGGAAATGCAGATAACGGAGAAAGCGTGGCTGGAGTACATAACGAAGATGTCACAGATTAGCCAGAAAGCAGCGGATCTGATGCAGTCCTGGGTTCAGAAGAATGGATTGGAAAACGATAAAGCACTTTTGGACTACGCCTATGCACTGTCACAACACTATGGACAGGCTATCGGTGCATTATCGTGCCAGATGTATGAAGCGACAGCTGCAGCACAGGGAGTAATAGTCCCTACGGCAGAAGTAGCAGATCTTCCGGAATATGGGGAAGTGGCAAAAGCAGTAAAAGGAACAAAAAAGCAGTCTCCGAACAATATTCCCGGAACGCTTGCAAGGCTTGTAAAACAGGTAGGTGCAGATACGACACTGAAAAATGCAGAGCGTGACGGGGCGCAGTTTGCCTGGGTACCACATGGGGACACCTGTGCTTTCTGCATTGCACTTGCATCCAGAGGATGGCAGAATACGTCAAAGAAAGCTCCTAGGAATGGTCATGCGGAACACATTCATGCGCATTGCGATTGCGAATATGCAGTCCGGTTTGATGGAAAAAGCACGGTTGCAGGATATGATCCGGATAAGTATCTGGAGGAGTATCAGGCAGCAGGCGGTGACATCAATGCCATGCGCCGGATGAGATACAAAGAGAATAAAGAGGCTATTAATGCGAGGAAGAGAGAACTGTATGCAGAACAGGCTTACCGAAAGGTTAAAAGAGGAAAAGCAGAAGAAATTTCATTGACCAGAGGTGGCAAAGAAGTGACGGTTTCGGTTAGAAAAGTGGAAAGCTATGATACATCTATGTATATATCAGATCAAGCACAGATAAAGCCAAAAGCATTGAATGCAATTAATCAGAACACAGAAAAGGCTTTGAAAGAATATGGTGTTCCAAGCGAACGGAAGCCAACAATTGTGATTCTGGCAGATGATGAACTGAAAAATGCCCTTGGTTTGTATGATCCGTGTACAAATACAGTATATTATAGTCAGTCAATAGCAAAGCAGGAAATACAGAAATTAGCTGGTGGAAAAGATGCTGTTGAAAGGCATGAAATGTGGCATATGAAACAGGCAGAAGAATTCCGAAAAGCGGGTTGGGAGATTACCAAAGAAAACCGTAGTGAATATCTGAAAGAACTGTGCAAAAAGGCAAAGAAAAATCTTGACGCATTAGGAATTGAGCAGGATAATGTAAGTGAAATAAGCGATTATGCATATCAACAATATCAATTAGGACGATATGATGAAACGGAAGCAGAATATATGTCGATTTATAACAGGAGATAGAGAGAATGAAACTCATAAAGTATCCGGATGAGATAGAAAAGTTAATGAAAGTATACGAACCGTATGTCAATCATATTCATGATGGGAAAATTGAAAACGTGCCGGAAGAGGTTAGTGAAGCGTTTGAAAAAGTAAAAGCCTGGGCTTGGGAGCAAGAACAGTAACAGAGGGAAAAGAACCGGCAGGTTTTATGAAAATACGAATTCCGGATGGAGAGATTGTAGAGCATGAAAATACAAGCATGTTTGCAGCACCACACGTGAGGCGAGAATTGAAAAGGATTGCAAAGATGGATAATCCACCAAAAGAAAAAACGGTAATATGGTATTAAAAGCCACTGATCGGAAACGGTTGGTGGTATTTTTATACTCATTTTTAAGAAAGGATAGGGTAAACGGTATGAAAAAATTATTTATCAGTCAGCCAATGAGAGGAAAGTCTGATGAAGATATTCTGACAGAGCGCAAGAAAGCAATCGAGAGCGCAGAGAAGGTGATTGGTGAGCCGGTAGAAGTGATTGATTCATTCTTCCAGAAAGCACCGGTAGATGCAAAAGCCACTGTGGTTCCTTGGAAAATCTCTGGAACTTTTAGCAGGTGCAGATATCGCATATTTTGCGGAAGGATGGCAGGATGCAAGGGGATGCAGAATTGAGCATACTTGTGCTGCTGAGTATAACATTGATCGAATTGAACCGTAGGAAGGCGGTGATCTAGATATCTCCCTTTAAGGCGCAGGGTTACGCGTCTTATTTTTATGGCAACACGTGCCTTAAACGTGGCAACTAAAAACACTCAAATCAGGAGGGAAACAAGATGGCAGATGACAAAACATTCACTCAGGCAGAAATGGATTCAATCATAGAGGGACGCCTTGCGAGAGAAAGACAGAAATATGCAGATTATGATGACCTGAAAGAAAAGGCAAGTAAGTACGATGAGTACCAGGCGCAGAATAAAACGGAACTTCAGAAGGAAAAAGAAAAGTCCGATGCGCTTCAGGCAAAATTAAGCGCACTTGAAAAGAAAGACACTGTGAGACAGGTAAGAGAAAAAACAGCAAAAGACACTGGTGTACCGGTAGAATTACTGACAGGGGAAGATGAGGAAACCTGTAAAAAACAGGCAGAAGCGATTATGAAATTTGCGAAGCCAAAGAGTTATCCGGGAACTAAGGGAAACAGGAAAAAGACAACAGAGTATAACACAACGGATGATGCAATGAGAGAATTTGCACATCAGATTTTTGGTAAAGGAGAATAAAAAATATGGCAGCACTCATTAGTTCAGATTTTGAAATTCCGGCAGAGATTTCGCAGGGGATTTTTGAAAAAGCACAGAAAGGATCTACTCTGGCGCAGTTATCCGGAGCAAGACCGCAGAAATTTGGAAAGCAGCAGGTGTGGGTACTTACATCGCCACCGAAAGCAGAACTCGTAGGAGAGGCAGGGCAGAAATCGCCAACCCCAACTGCATATGCTTCTAAAACAGTAAATCCGTTCAAACTGCAGGTTACCATGAGATTTTCGCAGGAAGTACAGTGGGCAGACGAAGATGTACAGATCGGCGTACTGCAGGATCTGGCGTCAAATGCGTCAATCGCACTGGGAAGAGCATTGGATCTTGTTGGAATTCACAAAATCAATCCGCTTACAGGAACGGTATCAAGCCTTGTAAAAGAAGGGCTGGTTGACACGAAACAGAGTGTGCAGCTTGCAGGCACAAAGTATGATGAAGCAATCGAGGCGGCAGCAGGAATGATCATCTCATCTGGCTATGTACCGAGTGGTATTGCAATGGATCCAACACTTTCCTTTGGTCTTTCCACTATGAGGGATGCGGATGGAAGAAAGATTTATCCGGAAATTGGATTTGGACAGAATCTTACAAATTTTTCTGGAATGACTGCGGCAGTATCTGATACAGTTTCGGCAAAAAATGAAATCACACCAGATACGAAGTTACTTGGAATCGTAGGACAGTTTGATGCGTTTAGATGGGGAGTACAGAGATCCATTGGCGCTCACTTGATCGAATACGGTGATCCGGATGGACTTGGAGATCTGCAGAGACAGAATCAGATCGCAATTCGTGCAGAAATTGTATATGGAATTGGAATCATGGATCAGGCAGCATTTACAAAGATCGTGAAGGTGGAAGGGTAATATGAAATATTTATACAAACAAACTGGAATAGTAGTGGAGTCTGACGATGTGTTAGACTCCACAATGTTTAAGCCGATTATTGAAGAAAAAACCGAGGATTTGATCGAGGATAGCGAAACAGAAACAGGAGTTACAGAAGCTGAAAATACAGAAGAACCTGTGGAAGAGCTCAAAGAATCGACGGAAGACTCAGAGATTCCAGATATAGAAGAACCAGTCGAAGCAAAGAAAGAGGCATCAGCTAAGAACACCAGAAAGAGAACGCAAACAGCGAAAAAGTAGGTGATACAATGATATACGCATCAATAGAGGATATTTGGAAACGAAAAGGAACAGATATTTCGGATACAGATTATGTAATGGCACTCTTAGAGGATGCAGCGATCATCATTGATGCATATAACCGCAATGCTACAGACGAGGCAAAGAAATTAGTGTCATGCAACATGGTTATTCGGACGCTCGGAAGCAGAGAAGAAGGTGTACCTATTGGAACGACACAGACAACTACGACAGCAATGGTATATTCGCAGACCTGGACAAATGCAAATGGAAGCGGCGAATTGTATCTGACTAAATTGGATAAGAAAATCCTTGGTGTCGGGAATCGAATTGGCTATTTTAATCCATATTCGGATTTGATGCAGGAGGAAGAGGCTAATGATTAAAGGAATACCGGTGAAGCTCTACGAACGGACCGCAAGTGGGACAGATACATTCGGACATCCGATATATACAGAGACACCTGTGACCGTGGAAGACGTGTTGGTTGCTCCGGCATCGACAACAGAAGTGCTGGATATGCTTAATATTACCGGGAAAAAAGCAGTCTACAATATCGCGATTCCAAAAGGAGATACGCATACCTGGCAAGACTGCAGAGTGGATTTTTTTGGTGCGTCATGGCGTGTGATTGGCTTCCCTCAACAGGGAATTGAAGAAAATATTCCAGGAAGATGGAATCAGAGATGGATGGTGGAGCGTTATGGCTAAAACGAAAGTTGAGTTAAATCGATCCGGTGTAAGAGAGTTGATGAAATCTGCAGAGATGCAGGCAATTTTGCTGGAACAGGCAAATCAAATATCATCAGATGCAGAGAAAGAGTCGTATGTGGCGCAAACGAGAGCGATTGTAAAAATAAATGGAGACGACGGCAACAATAGCTTGCTGAAAGCAATGGGTAGAAAAAAATGATCGAGGAAAAAGTTAGAGAATATCTGGAAGACAAGCTTGATATTCCGGTAAGGATGGAAGAAGAACCGGGACTTCCGGAGGAATATGTACTGATTGAAAAGACTGGATCTGGCAAAGAAAATCATATTGCATCAGCAACTCTTGCTATCCAGTCTTATTCAGGATCCCTTTATGGGGCGGCATCACTCAATGAAAGAGTGAAAGAAGCAATGGAAAAAATTGTTGAAATGGATGATATCAGTAAGTGCCAGCTTAACAGCGACTACAACTATACGGATACAACAAGGAAGAAATATCGGTATCAGGCTGTATATGATATGGTTCATTTCTGATGAAGGAGGATAAAAATGTCAGATGCTAAAAATGTAAGTACAGGTAAGCCGAAAGTAGGCGGCGCGATTTTTAGAGCACCGCTCGGAACAACATTGCCAACAGATGCAACCACAGCATTAGATGCAGCATTTAAGTCACTTGGATATTGCTCGGAGGATGGACTCACTAATTCTAATAGTCCGGAAACTGACAACAAAAATGCTTGGGGCGGCGACACTGTATTGAATATGCAGACCAGTAAGAAAGATAATTTTAAGTTTACGATGATCGAAGCCTTGAATGTAGAGGTCCTGAAGAGTGTTTACGGAGATGATAATGTTACCGGAACACTTGAGGAAGGGATTACGGTAAAAGTAAATGCAGATGAAGCGAAACAGAATGCGTGGGCTGTGGATATGATTCTGAAAGACGCAGTGAAGCGTATCGTTATTCCGTGTGCAAGCATTACGGAAGTCGGAGACATTGTATATAAGGACGATGATGCGATAGGATACGAGACAACGTTATCGGCAGTACCGGATGCGGACGGACAGACACATTACGAATATATTAAGGGGAATAAGAAATAATGAAGGGAAAAACAAGCAGTGGTTTTGAGTATGAGTTAGATGAAGCGGCGTTGGATGATTATGAACTTCTGGAAGATCTATGTGAAATGGATGAAGGAGACATGACAAAAACAATCAGCGTATTAAACCGTCTTCTTGGAACAGAACAGAAAGAACGTTTGAAAGAACATTTACGAATGGAGAACGGAAGGGTACCGGCGTCGGAAATGATGAATGAAATTGGAGAAATTTTCGGAAATATAAAAGAAGGAAAAAACTCTTAGCCCTCGCCTACATGCTTAATTTAGATAAGGACGCACTTTTGTGTGATCTTGCAGAAACATATCATATCTATGATTATAAGTCGTTGCCGTGCAGAATGGTAGCGACTTTTTCTTGTGGGTTGAGGGAAAATTCGAGAATTAAAATGAAAATAGCAGGGATTGAGCCGATACCGGAACAAATGCTTATGGCGGCTATTGCGGATGGAACGCGCACGACTGCCTGGCTGCAATCTGAGGATGGAGCGACCGGGAAAAACCGTCCGAAGTCATTGCTTGGAATGATCTTGGGCGATGGAAAGGAAAAATCTAAAGAAATTCAGACATTTGATTCTGGAGAAGATTTTGACAGAGAATGGGCGAGATTGACGGGAAAGGAGGAATAAGATGGCTACAGAACTTGCAAAGGCGTATGTGCAGATTATACCGTCGGCGGTAGGAATTCAGGGAAGAATTCAAAAAGAAATAGAGCCGGAAGCAGACTCAGCCGGAAGTTCTTTTGGCGGGAAAATGGTTGGCATGATCAAAAAGGTTATTGCCACGGCAGCAATCGGGAAAGCTCTGTCAGCAAGCATCAGTGAAGGCGCAGCACTCGAACAGAGTCTTGGTGGAATCGAAACATTATTTAAAGATTCTGCCGATAAAGTGAAAGCAAATGCGGCAAAAGCCTACCAGACAGCAGGAATGAGTGCAAATGACTACATGGAACTAACTACAAGCTTTTCAGCGAGCCTTCTTAGTTCCCTTGCTGGCGACACCTCCAAAGCTGCAGATGTGGCAGATATGGCAATGGTAGATATGTCTGATAATGCGAATAAGATGGGAACCAATATGGAAGACATCAAAAATGCATATCAGGGATTTGCCAAACAGAACTATACAATGCTGGACAACCTGAAGCTTGGATATGGTGGTACGAAGTCGGAGATGGAGCGTCTCTTGGCAGATGCACAGAAAATCAGTGGCGTGGAATACAATATTGATAATCTATCAGATGTCTACAGTGCAATTCACGTGATCCAGGGACAGTTGGACATTACCGGAACGACAGCAAAAGAAGCGGCAACGACTATATCTGGATCGTTCAACCAGATGAAAGCAGCGGCTAAAAATGTAATGGGAGAAATTGCTCTGGGAATGGATGTAGGACCGGCACTTAATGAACTGGCGAATGCGATCATAACCTTTGCAGCTGGAAATCTGCTTCCGGCAGTATGGAATGTTATATCTGCACTTCCATCAGCAATCGTTACATTTGTAACGGCACTCGGTCCACAGCTATTCGCTGCTGTGTCCGGATTGATTCCACAAATTGCAAGCGGAATCACAACAGGAATACCGACTCTTTATCAGAGCGCAATGCAGCTTATGGATCAGTTTAATATCGGAATCCAGGAGCAACTCCCGATCTTGTTGCAGAAGGGTGTGGATTTCATAACAAACATTGTGAATGGAATCTTGCAAAATTTACCGCAAGTAATAACGATGGCGGGCAATGTTATTACATATTTTGCCAACACAATTATCTCGATGCTTCCAACAATATTGAGTGCTGGTGCAAGATTACTCTTAAGATTGGTAAATGGAATTATAAATAATCTGCCACAAATTGCTCAGGCTGCAGCAACTGCAATTGTGCGTTTTGTAGCGTCAATTGGACAGAATCTTCCACAGATTCTTCAGAGTGGTATTACGATTATCGCTAAGCTGGCAGCAGGCTTGATACGTGCTATTCCGAATTTGGTTGGACAGATACCGGCAATTATCAGCGCAATTGTGAATACTTTTACGAGCCAGAACTGGGGAAGTATTGGAATCAATATCATAAGCGGTATCGCATCCGGACTTCGTTCGGCGGCACATATGCTATGGGATGCTGTAAAAGGTGTTCTTGGTGGATTTAAAGAAAATGTTCTGGCATTCTTCGGAATTCACTCACCGTCACGTTGGGGAGCTTATGTTGGAGAGATGATCGATACCGGAATTGCGAATGGATTGATTGGCAAGACAACATTAGTATCCAATGCGGCAGCAGAGCTTCGGAAGTCTGTAAAAAAACCAATTGGAACAAGTATGGACCTTACAATTTCTGGCAAAAGCAGCACTGAAAGTCAGAACAGCACGATTGCAGAGAAGCTGGAAGCATTACTGGAATATTTAAAAACAACATCCAGACGTGGAGACGGCAGTATAGTTATAAATTTAAATGACAGAGAAGTAGCAAGAGCTTTGAGAGAAATGGGGGTTGTGTTTGAATGATTGAGATTAAATATGTATGTTCCAATGGAGAAGAATACAATCTGATTGGAGACAAAATGAGAGCAACCTCCGGATATTTCCATGCTTATGAGTGGAAACCCAATACAACAGAAAGAGAAATGGGTGTAACGGTGAATGCTTTTGAAAAAGAACCGGTGACGTATGATATTACTCTTACCGTGAGAGGCAAAGAAAAAGAAAGAAAGCAGATCCTTAATAAGCTTACGAATGCTTTTGAATACGATGTGGTCAATCTGACTCCAGGAAGAATTTACTATGGCGAATACTACATTGATGGATATGTAAAAAAATCAAGCAATGAAGTATCGAGTGAAAATAATAGTCGTACAGATTGCAAGATAGAAATATACTGCCCGTATCCATTCTGGTCGATGGAGCAACAGGAAAGCTTTTATCCGGATTCTGCAAATAAAGGAAAGCCATATACATTCTTAGACTATCCGATAACGTATAATTATGATTATTCAAGAAAGAGTGCCGGAACGCAGAACTGGATTATCGATCATTTCCGAGATAATAACTTTGAAATGGCAATATATGGTCCATGCGCTGATCCAAGAATACTGATAAACGGTTATCCTTATCAGATTTATGAGACGTTAGAAGCAGGTGAATATATATTAATCGCCAGCAGAGAGAAGACGATCACAAAGCATCTGAGAAATGGAACTGTGCAAAATATTTTCGCAAAAAGAGCGAAAGACAAAAGCGTATTTGCACTGATTCCGTCTGGCGTACTGACTATTAACTGGAGTGGTGAATTCGGCTTTGATATTAAGGTATACAAAGAAAGGAGCGTGCCGGAATGGAACTGGTCTATACGGATCCGATAGGCAAAGAGCTTGGATATATCTTAAATGCAAATGTAGACATGGAAATCGGAGAAGATGAGAAAAGCTCAATCAATGATTTTGAGATCGAATTTAAGAGATCCGGTTGGAATGGTACGGTTGAGTTCGGAAGTCAGGTGTATGTTCCGGACACAGAGTATGGCGGAATAGTTCGAGAGGTAACTACAAGCACAAAAGCGAATAGTATCACCGTAAAGGGATATACTTGGCGCGGAATGATGACGAAAAAAATAATCAAGCCGGAAGAAGGACAGGATTATGCGATAGCATCCGGAGAAATAAATGAAATCATCAAAGGAAAAGTAGAAGAAGCATTTCCAGGCTTTTTCTACGGAGTTGTTGAAGATACAGGCATTCAGTTGACGAACTATCAGTTTGACCGATATTGTACGCTACATGAAGGTTTAAGGAAGATGCTGCAATCCGTAGGTTACCGCTTGGAAATCAAGTATATTCAAGGTGATAAATACGAAATGGGCTATGTTCAAGTAAGAGCTGTTCCTATCGTAGATTATTCATCGGAATACGAATTTTCAAACGATCAGAACATGAATTTTACGATGGATGACAACAAAAGAGGCGTGAATCACTTAGTATGCCTTGGAAAAGGAGAGTTAAAAGACCGCCTGGTTATCCATTTGTATGTCGACGAAAAGGGAAACGTAGGACAAACGCAGTACTATCGAGGAATTGATGAAATCGAAGAAACTTACGATAGCTCCGGATCAGAATACGATGACCTACTCAAAAATGGAATTGCGAAACTTACAAATTCCAAGAATAAGACAGAATATGACATGACGATGGAGAAAATAGAAGGAAGTATGGATATTGGAGACATCGTTGGTGGCCGAGATTATCTAACCGGTGCCAGCATGAAGAAGCCGATCGGAAGGAAGATATGGACGATTTCAGCTGGCAAAGAAAAAGTAGAGTATAAATTGGAAGGAGAGTCTTAATGGATATAATTACAGGATATACCGGAAGTCCACATGTTACTGCAGAACAGGACAGAGATATCAATATTGGAATTTTTGGAAATGAATCTTATGTGCTGCAAACAGGATCACAGTTGACTGCGGAAGTATCGTCAAACAATGAGATTAAAGTAAGAGATGGTGTGATCATGCATCAAGGGTGTGCTGCATCGATTAAAAAGAACACATACGATTCTCTCACCATTACAAATGGATCACAGGGAATGAAAAGGGTAGACCTTATCGTTGCCAGATACAGTAGAGATCCAAGTACAAATGAAGAATCACTTACCTTGAAAGTAATCCAGGGAACACCAAGCGAAAACAGTCCGACTGTACCAGGTTATACAACAGGAGATATACAGTCAGGAGATCTTGTAGCAGACATGCCACTTTACCAGGTCATTCTCAATGGACTTAATATCACGGAAGTTAAGAAGTTGTTTAGTGCGCAGGGATCCATTGCTGAATTAAGTAGCAATTTA
>ERZ773144.2156-NODE-2156-length-16078-cov-6.416526_pt1 | contig 16078 bp, 10 predicted proteins | sample MGYA00580849_ERZ773144 | MGnify/ENA primary metagenome ERZ773144 (study PRJEB29015, sample SAMEA2737861) | human gut metagenome | biome: human gut; feature: human-associated habitat; material: faeces | place: China | collected 2012 ...
AAAAATACATTAAAAGAGTATTAGGGGTATTGTTTGAAAGAACAATACCCCTTTTGTTTTTTAGATATATAAAAAAGGAATTGTTGTAAATTTAAAAGAACTCAATTACTGTCACTAAAAAAATTAACTTAAATTTTTTCATATAAATTTTTTTCTATATAGTATAAAAATTAGCAGAAATATATATAATGATTTCTATCTTCTATTATTTAAATACCAGCTTTTCCCAAGTTTATATATTAATTATTAATTTCTGCTTGATTTTTTACATATTCTTTTTCTTCTTTAGTACGTAGCAAACCAAATTGAATTGTAATAATTGCTGCTAAAATTAAGAAATAACAGTAAAAATTATATTTTACTACCTCAAGAGGATTTAGTGCTGCATAAAACCCAGAAAGTGTCAGCATACCACCTGCATGTGGAGCAAGTCCATGAACAGCACAGGCAAAGATATCCATTAAACTTGCATTTCGTTTAGGTGAAATATGATGTTCTTCTGCAATATCTTTTGCTATAGGTGCTGTTATCATTATAGCAATTGTATTATTAATAAGTGCAAAGTCTAATAAACCTGACATAGCTCCTATACAATATTCTGCTCCTTTACGAGTCTTGACATTTCTACGCAGTATTTTTATAAGCCATTCAATTCCACCAAATTCTTCAATCAATCCTATAAGACCTCTTAAAAGCATTGCTACTATTGCAGTAGTCATCATTCCAGACATTCCTGTCCCAATTGATTGAACAAATGTTATCATTGTCATGGTTCCAGCAAACATACCAACAATTCCTGCAAAGAATGTTCCAGAAACAAGAACTATAAATACATCCATTCCTTTAACTGCTGCCACTATTACATAAATATATGGTAAAATAAGCAATACATTATATGGAAGTGATTCAGAGCTTATTGTTACATGGCTTCCTGTTATATAATAAAGTACAACTGAAGCTATTGCTGCTGGTAAAGCAATCTTAAAGTTCATTTTAAATTTATCTTTCATCTCACATCCAGCACCTTTAGTTGCTGCTATAGTTGTATCTGAAATAATAGACAAGTTATCACCAAATAAAGCCCCACTATAGACAGCTCCAAAAAACATAGGAATACTTGTTCCTGTAGTTTCAGCTATTGCAAGAGCAATTGGAGCAATAGCAACAAGAGTTCCTGAAGAAGTTCCAATAGCAGTTGCAACAAGTGAAGATATTATGAAAATTCCTGGTAATACAAAACTTGTTGGAATAAAAGAAAGCCCTAAATTTACAACACTGGCTACTCCCCCCATTTGTTTTGCTACTCCTGCAAAAGCCCCTGCAACCAAGAAAATCATACACATCATTACTACTCCATCATTTCCTGCTGCAATACAAAACTTTTTAATTTTTGTTTCAAAAGGCATTTGTCTATACATAAGACATGCTACTATGATTCCAATAAATATTGCAGCATGACGTGGAAAAAGATTCCATGCATTACTTACACCTATTATTGTAAAATAGCATCCACTGCCCAAATAAAGAATAAGAAAAACTAACATAGGAATAAACGCAGATCCACCTAATTTTTTTTCTTTCATAATCTTTCTCCTTTATATGTTTTTATGATACCCCTATTTTAAAAAATTGAACATAAACTATATATTTACCACTGCCTATACATAAGCAACTTTTATGCCATAAGTACAACAACTGACAATTAAAGAACATATTAAAAATTTTATTTTAAAAAAAATCTATAATTTGCCATAAAAAATAGGATTATATTCCCAAAAATATTTACTATAAAAATATAAATTGGTGAAATAAGGATAAAAACAGGATAAAATAAAATCAAAACAGGATATTCAACCTTTATATTAAATTAATCTTGACATCCTATTTTTTCCCACCTATAATACAATTGAACATAAACTTAAATATTTGCCTTATTATTTTTTTAAAGGCGGATGATTTTAATGAAAATAGAAAATTTAAAAAAAGCTAATGTTGGTTATACTAATACTCCACTTGAATTTATGAAAACACTTTCTCAAAAACTTGGCAAAGGAAATTTATATATTAAGCGGGATGATATGTCTGGCTTAGCTTTAGGTGGTAATAAAACAAGAAAACTTGAATACTTGGTTCAATATGCTATTGATAATGGCTATACTGCACTTATGACATTTGGTGGGGTACAGACAAATCATGGTAGATTGACAGTTGCTGCTGCCATAAGGTATGGATTGAAACCTATTTTGATTTTGAAAGGAAAAAAACCTGATTATTTATCTGGAAATCTTCTTCTTGATAGATTGATGGGAGCTGATATCTATTTTGTTGATTATTCATCAGTTAAAAATTTACCAAAATCTAAACGACAAATTGCTGAAAAGAAATTTTTAAAAGAATGTACAGATAATATTTTAAAAAAATATGAATCTCAGGGAGAAAAAGTATTAAGCATTCCTGTAGGAGGACAAGGAGTTATTGGTTCTGCTGGATACGCAATGTTTGTTCCTGAAATTATAAAGCAAATGCAGGAACAGAATATCAATGCTAAATATATTGTGTGTGGTTATGGCTCAACAGGCACATTTGCTGGTTTATGGGCTGGTGCAAAATACTTTAATGCCCCTTTTGAAGTTATTGGTATTCCAATAGAGCCCGATTTTTGTCCTATTGAAGAAACTGTAAAATCAATAAATGAAATAAGTGAATATTTTGATATGGGATTTACATGTCAGAAAGAAGATATCCATCTTGAAATTGGTAATGATCCAATTCCCTATGGAGGCACTGATTATAACGAACCTGATTTAGAAACTCAAAAAAGTATAGAACTAATGGCTTCTACTGAAGCAATTATACTTGATCCCTGCTATACTGGAAAAGTTTTTAGAGGATTTATAGATTTAATAAAAAAAGAAATAATTCCAGCAAATGAAAATGCAATATTACTTCACTCTGGTGGTGCTCCTGGTTTATTTGGAAAGGAACATTGTGATTCTTTACAAAGTTTACTATGGTCAGATGAGGAAAATGATCATGTAACAGTCATGAAATTATAAGGAGTGACAATATGTATATACTAATTAAAAATGGCTTGATTTATGATGGAACACTAGAAAATAAACCATTTATTGGAGATATTCTTATTAAAAATAATATTATAAAAAAAATAGATAAATGTATCACTTTTAAAGATGCAAAAATTATTGATGCTGAAAATAAACTTATAACTCCTGGATTCATTGATATTCATCGACATTGTGATCTTGCAGTTTTTAAAAAAGATTTTGGAAAACTTGAATTAGCTCAAGGAATTACTACTATAGGAACTGGAGTTTGTGGTTTTTCATTTGCTCCTTATACTGAGAATTCCAGAAATCTATACGACTACTGTGTTCCAACACATGGTTATCCTGTAAATAATATTAAATATTCAAAACTAAGTGATTATATTGCAGATTTGAAAACTATAGCTAAAGCTGTCAATATTTCAACATTACAAGGTACTGGTTCTGTTAGAGTTGCTGTAAAAGGATACAGCCCTTCTGCCTTTACTGAATCAGAAATGAAAGAAGCACAAAAATATATCAATGAAGCTATTTCTTGCGGAGTAAAAGGATTTTCATCTGGTTTAGTATATCTCCCTGAAGTATACAATACTACAGAAGAAATGAAAAAATTATTTATTCCATGTAAAGGGAAAAAAATGATTTATATGCCACATATGCGTGATGAAGCTTCAAGACTTGCAGAAGCTGTTAAGGAAAGCATTGATATTGCCAAAGAAAATGAAATGCCTCTCCATATAAGCCATTTAAAGGCATTGGGTCCAGATAACTGGGGAAAAACTCTTGATAAAGCAATTGAGTTAATAGAGGAAGCTCGAGAAAAAAAAGGAATGGATATTACAGTAGATTTTTATCCTTATCATGGAACTGCTACTACTTTAGCTGCAATTCTTCCAGTTTCTTTTTTAGATAAACCTTTTACTGATATATTAAACGAGATTACTTCTCATGAAAGTATAAAAAAAATGCGTTATTGCTATTATAATCCTGGACCAAATGATGAAAATATTAATCCTGATTTTCGTTGGTCTCATTCCATGATCAGCAGTCTTTCAAAAAGTGAAAATAAAAAATATATAGGAAAAACTATCCATCAATGTGCTGTTGAATATGGTTATAAAGATGAAATAGAATTCATTGCCCATTTGCTTAAAAATGAAGATGGAAAAATTGGAATTGTTGGTTTTAATATTTCTCCAGATGATATTATAAAAATTGCACAATTACCTTATTCACTTGTAATTTCTGATGCTCTATATGATGAGAGTGATACACCGCATCCTAGAAAAATGGCCACTTTTACACATTTTCTTAAATATTATATCAAAGATTTAAAAATTCTTTCATTACAAGAAGGAATTCATAAACTTACACAAATGCCTGCTGAAAGATTACAGTTTCAAAGACGAGGAGTTTTAAAAGAGGGATATTTTGCAGATATACTTATTTTTGATATTGATAAACTTGGAGATAACTCAACTTTTGACAACTCTAATAATCTTTCTACAGGAATGGAATATGTTCTGGTTAATGGAAAAATTGCCTGGAAAAATGAAAAGTTAATTGGGAAATATGGAGAAGTTCTTCATTAAAAGCTGTTTTTTAACAGCTTTTTTTGCATATACTTATAAAGGAGGGAATAGTGATGAAAAAATCAATAGGAATAATTTCTAAAGCCAGTTCTATTGCTAATTTTTACAAGGATATATTATCTGAGGTTTTCACTGATAATATTGATATTTATACTTACAGTATTGAAGAAAAAACTATAAAGCTCCTTCATAATTGTGATTTATATCTTTTGTCAGCTACAAGTGATGATATAAAGAAGTATAAATGGGCAGAAGATTTTCTACCTCCAGAGTCTAAAACTGTCAAGGCCGATATTGTTTTTTCTAAAAAGGCAATTGATATTTTAAAAAAATATCCTGTTGGTACAAAAGCATTGATAGTTAATCAAAATAAGCATATGTCAATGGAAAGTTTATCCCAATTAACTCATTTGGGAATTTCTAATATTGAATTTTTTTTATATTACCCTAAAATGAAAAAGGTTCCTTCAGTTGACCTTGCTTTTGCAACTGGAGAAAAAGAACTTATCCCATCTAAAATACCTAATTGCATTGATTTAGGCTGTAGAAAATTATCTATTAATACTATTTATGAAATAGCTTTAAAATTAGATCTTACTTTTGTATTAAAAGAAAAAGAATTTGAAAATTATATCAATTCTTTAGCTGTAAAAGATTATTCTCTTCAAAAAATATCATACAACAACCTTACTACTGAATTAAAATTAGAAGCTATATTAGATTCTCTTGATTCAGGAGTTATCATTATGGATGAGCAGAATAATATTACCATGATAAATGATATAGCAAAAAATTTACTCCAATTAAAATTTAATATTCTAGGTAAATCAATAAAAGAAGTTTTTCCATGGCTTTCCACTACCCCACTACCTATTTTTACAAATGAAAATTCGAAACTTATTAAAATAGAAAATAATGAAATCAGTGTATCAATAATGCCTCTGCTTTTAAAGAATAAATTTTTAGGTAATTTTGCTTTATTACAAAAATTTGATTTATCTGAAAAAAAACAAAATGCATTACGTATACAAAAAATCAAAAAAAAATCTTATGCTAAATTTACATTTGAAGACATCATAGGAACAAGTTCTGCAATTCAATCAGTAAAAGATATAGCCATACGAATGGCTGCAAATAACTGTTCTATAATTCTTGAAGGAGACAGTGGAGTAGGTAAGGAAATGTTTGCTCAAGCTATTCACAATGCTTCTCCCAGAAGAGATTCAGCTTTTGTAGCAATAAATTGTGCTGCTCTTCCTGAAACACTTCTTGAAAGTGAACTTTTTGGATATACTGAAGGTTCTTTTACTGGAGCAAAAAAAGGTGGTAAAATTGGTCTTTTTGAATTTGCAAATGGAGGGACACTTTTTTTAGATGAAATTGAATCAATGAGTCCAATGATGCAAGTAAAATTATTAAGAGTTTTACAAGAAAAAGAAATAGTTAAAATAGGAGCAACAGAACCTATTGGTATAGATGTAAGAATAATTTCATCTACAAATGAAAATATTCTTGAAAAAATTGCTCAATCTAAATTCAGAAAAGATTTATATTATCGATTAAATGTAATTCCTATTAGAATTCCTTCATTAAAAGAAAGAAAAGAAGACATTTTTTCTCTTATTAAATATTTTCAAAATGAATTAAATACAAATTTTGAATTAACTGACACAGTAAAATCTATATTTTTAAGTTATCCATGGCTGGGAAATGTTAGGGAATTACGAAATTTAATTGAATATTTTTCATGTCTGGATGTATCTAAAATAGATTATATTCATTTGCCAGAACCATTTCAAAATAGTTTAATTCAAAATCATATAAAAGTAAATTTCAAAAAATCATCTGTTAATAATAACTTACATTTAAAATTTCTGCCTCAAGAAGTTGCTGTTTTACGAGTCTTGGAAAATCGTTACTCTTATGGTAAAGGATTTGGAAGAAAAGGAATTATAAAAGCCTGTGAAGATATAGGCTGTCTTGTAACTGAACATGAAGTTAGAGAAATATTGAAAAAATTTCAAAAAGAAAAGTATGTCAGAGTAAATAAAGGAAGAAGTGGTACTTATTTAACTGAAAAGGGAAACAATATTATAAAAAAATTAATTTTATGAAAATAGAAAAGGTATCTTTGTAATTAAGATACCTTTTTAATTTTTATTTTTTATATGCTGTTTTTTGAAGTGGAAGAGAAGTTCTAAATTCTCCATCATATTTAAAATAAGCATTTTGAACAGCTGGAGCTGTAGGAATAACAACTATTTCTCCTACTCCCTTTGCTCCATAAGCTAATTCTGCTTTATTTTTTTCTATTATTATAGCTTCTATTTCAGGAGTATTTGCAGCTCTAAATAATCCAAGAGTTCCAAATTTTACTTTAGGTATTCCTTTCTCAACTGGCATGACTTCTGTAAGTCCATATCCCAGTCCCATAACAACTCCACCTTCTATCTGCCCTTCTAACGCTTTCGGATTGATAGCACGACCTACATCATGAGCTGCTGTTACCTTTTGAACTTTACCATTTTCATCTAATATAACTATTTGAGTAGCATATCCATAAGCCACATGACTTACAGGATTAGGTTTATCTGATCCCATTTTGTCTGTAATTCCAGAATATTGACCTTCATAGTCCCATCCTTCAAGTTCTTCCAATGTTTTTCCTTCAAGTTGTTTTTTTAATTCTAAAGAAGCTACTCTCGTTGCTTCCCCAGTAAATACTGTTTGCCTGGAAGCAGTTGTAGTTCCACTATTAGGAGTAATTTCTGTATCTGGAGAATCTACAATTATTTTATCTATTGTCAATCCAGTAGTTTCACATAATATTTGTAAGCATACTGTCCCCATTCCCTGTCCTATACAAGCTGCTGAAGTCCTTATTCTTACTTTTCCATCTTGTACAGTAAGTCTGCATCTTCCTATATCTGAAAGCCCTACTCCTACTCCTGCATTTTTCATTGCACAGGCAATTCCTACTATTTTATTATTGAAATATTCATCTTTCACTGCTTCAAGAGTTTCTACTAGAGCTGTTCCTTCATCTGCTATCTGTCCATTGGGTAATACTTGTCCTGGTCTTATAGCATTTCTATATCTTATTTCCCAAGGAGAAAGACCTGTAAGTTCTGCAAGTTGATTTATGTTAGATTCTATTGCAAAAGCCGACTGTGTAACTCCAAATCCTCTAAATGCTCCTCCTACAGGATTATTTGTATATACAGCTATTCCTTCTATATCAATATTTTGATAGTTATAAGGTCCAGCAGCATGAGTACAGGCTCTTTGTAATACTGGTCCACCTAATGAAGCATAGGCTCCTGTATCTGCATATATTTTACATTTCATTCCTGTAAGAATACCATTTTCATCACAACATGTGGTCATTTCTATTTTCATAGGATGTCTTTTTGTACTTATATTTATACTTTCCTGTCTGCTTAAAGTAACTTGAACAGGTTTCTTAAGAACATATGCAAGAAGAGCTGCATGATGCTGTACTGACATATCTTCTTTTCCTCCAAAACCACCTCCTACATATGCAGATTTTACTCTTACTTGATTTTTTTCCAAGCCAAGAAGTCTTGCTATTTCTCTTTGTTCATCATACACTGATTGACTGGAAGTATATATTTCTATACCTCCATTACCATCTGGCATTGCCAGTGCCGATTCAGGCTCCAGATAAGCATGTTCAGTGGCTGGTGTCTCATATATATTTGTCACTTTATATTTAGAATTTAACAGAGCCCCTTCATAATCCCCTCTTTTCAATACCTCTCTTACCAAAACATTATTAGGTTTAGAATGGATAAGAGGAGCTCCGTCAGCCATGGCTTCCTCTATTGTAAATAATCCCTCAAGTTCTTCATATTCAACTTTTACAAGCTTTTTTGCTTCTTCTAATATTTTTTTATCTTTAGCAGCAACTAATGCTACTGCATCACCAATATATCTTGTTATTCCTCCAACTGGTATGAGGGCATCCCAGTCGGAAATAAATTCTAAATGTCCTATATTATTTTTTCCTGGAACATCTTTAGCTGTAAGTACACCAAGTACACCTTCTAACTTTAAAGCTTCACTATAATCAATAGATAAAATTTTTGCTCTAGGATATTTTGTCCTTACTGCACTTCCATAATACATTCCATCTACTTTATAATCTTCAGCATATTTTGCTGTTCCAAGTGTTTTTACAGTTCCATCTACTCTATGTACATGGGTTCCTACTAATCCTTCACATTCTACTGCTGGAATTTCCAGTTTTTCTCTAAATAATTTTGCTGCCAATAGTATTGCTTCTTCTATTTTCACATATCCTGTACATCTGCATATATTTCCAACTAAAGCTTTTTTTACTTCTTCTTTTGCAGGATTAAGTGTTTTTAAAAAAAGACTTTTGGCTGCTATAACCATTCCAGGAATGCAAAACCCACATTGAACTGCTCCACATTCTGTAAAAGCATATGCAAAAACTGCTTTTTCCCTTTCAGAAAACCCTTCTATAGTTTCTATTTCTTTTCCAGATATTTTTTTAGTTGTGAATATACAGGATTTCATTGCCTTTCCATCTATTAATATAGTACAAGTACCGCAAGCTCCTTCTTTACATCCATTTTTTATAGATATAAGCCCAAGATCATCACGCAGAAAATCCAATAAGTTTTTTTCTTCAGAAGTTTCTATTTTCTGCCCATTTACTATAAAAGTATATACCTCTCCCATATTTCCCTCCATTATTTCTTATCTAACTATATCCATAGCTTTTGTAGGACATTTAGAGACACATACTCCACATCCAAAACATTTTTCTCTATTAATAACAGCTTTTTTCTCAATTATTTCTATTGCCTTATATCCACATACAGTCTTGCATACTCCACAGCCAATACATTTCTCTAATGTTACAACTGGTGGATGTGTTATATAATTGGCTTTTTCTCTTTCAGATAAATATTTTACAGTTATTCCTCTTATTTCATCTAATGAACTATACCCATGTGCATCAAGCCATTCATTAGTTTCTCTTGCTATTCTTCCAAAAGCTTTAGGTCCTTCGATTATTCCTTGTGTACATACTTGAACTGCTGCTGCTCCTGCCATTACCATTTCAATTACATCTGCTCCACAAGTAACTCCACCTACACCAAATACTGGAATTTTTACTGCTTTTGCAAGTTCATATACAACTCTTAGTGCTATTGGTTTTATAGCTGCTCCTGACATCCACCCATATCCTGTTGAACTTCCCATAAATGGCTTTCCAGTTTCTATATCTATTGAAAGACAAGGTCCTACTGAATTAATTGCAACCAAACCATCTGCTCCATTTTCCTCAAGGGTTTTTCCAACTTCTCCTAAGTTCTCCACTCCTGGTGATACTTTCATAAATACTGGCTTTTTAGTAAGTTCTTTAGCTGCCCTCAATGTATTCAACATAGGAGTAAGATCTCTTCCTACATAATGACTCGATATCTCATAGGCATCAGCATATTTATCAAGCATAGGAATAAGTTTTCTGATATCAGATTCAACATATCCCATTCCTATTATCAAAGGTTCATTTTTTACTTTACATTTTTCATACTCTTCAGCTATCCAATGTTCTACTGATAATTCAGACCATAATTCTGTATTTATAAAAAGTTTTCCCTTAAAGTCATGCATACATGGCTTTGGTACATCTGCTGGAACTGCTGATACAGTTTTTGCAACTACTCCTGCTGCTCCATTTTCTACACATGCTCTGCATGCTTCTGCATCCTTTGAAGGTGGGCCTGCTGCCACAATTACTGGATTTTCATACTCTAAACCTGCTATTTTAACTCTTATATCTGCCATTTTTTCCTCCTAAAATTACATTTTAATTTCTATTTTATTTTTTATTTTTTCCTAATTCATTAAAAATTATATTTAGTATCAATACTGAAAGACATCCTAAAGTTACTGGACTCTGAAACAATATCTTTCCCCATCCTGGAAAATGCTTGAAAAACTCTGGTACCGCTATTGGTATTAAGGCTATTCCTATACTTGTAGCAACTATCATAAGATTTTTGTTTCCATTGTAGTTAACTTCTCCAAGTCTTTTTATTCCATTAGCAGCAACTATACCAAACATAATTATCCCTGCTCCGCCTAATACAGGTTCTGGAATTGATGTCAGTATATTTATTAACTTTGGAAAAAAACTTACAGTCAAAAGCATAACTCCTGCTGCTGTTCCTACAAAACGACTTGAAACTCCAGTTATTGAAGCTATTCCAACATTCTGCCCAAATAGTGAGTGGGGAAAAGTATTAAATATTCCTCCTAATACTGAAGAAAGTCCATGCGCTCTTAATCCTGCTACTAATCTTCCTTCATCTTTTTCATCAACCTTACATATATTGCTGAGATTCAATTGGTTTCCTGTTGCATCTGTCATAATTACTAACTGTACTAAAAATAATGATAATACTGCTGTGATATCAAATTTTGGCATTCCAAAATATAATGGCGTATTTAAATTGAAAACTCCTGCATTAGAAATATTTGAAAAATCCACCATCCCCATAGGCATAGCTATAATCGTTCCTGCTATTATTCCTATCAGTATTGCTATATTTCCTAAAAAACCTTTAGATAATTTTTGAATTCCAATTATTATTACTAAAGTTATTCCTGCAAGCAGAATATTTTTGAAGTTTCCAAAATGTTCTGCTGATGGATTTCCTCCTCCTATCCATCTTATGGCTACTGGAATAAGGGATAATCCCATACATGTAACTACTACTCCTGATACAAGAGGTGGAAAAAACTTTAATAGTTTTCCAAATACTGGTGCAACTATGATGCAAAATACTCCTGAAATAATAGTCGCTCCCATCATTACTTGTATTCCCAGTACAGGATCTGCCTCTCTATAGGCTACTCCTACCGCTGTAAGAGCTGCAACTCCAGCAAAACTTACTCCTTCTATCATTGGAAGTTTTGACCCAATTTTTTTTCCAATACCTAAAGTTTGAATAATAGTTCCCAATCCTGCCATCATGAAAGATGCAGCAACCAATATACTGATCTGATTGTAAGACATTCCTAAAGAATTTCCAAGAATAATAGGAACTGCCATAGCTCCTGCACACATTGCTGCTATATGCTGCATTCCAAATAGAAAGAGTTCCTTTAAACTAAGCATTGTATCTATTGAACTTATCTGTTCTCCATTTGCTGTTTTTGTGTTCATCATTAAAATACCCCCAAACCCATATTTATATTACATTCTATCCCATAATTTTTGTGCTGTTTCTCTCGAATGTCTAAATATCCTTTTTTCATCTCCTACAAGTAATTTTCTATCTTTCATTATTACTTTTCCATTGATTATAGTTGTGGTAACACTTCTGCCCATCATTCCAAATAATATATGTCCATTAAGATTATTTCCGTCCATAGGAGTAAGAGGATCATAGTCTACCACTATCACATCTGCCAAAGCTCCAGCTTTAATTACTCCTATATTCCCTTTAAAATATTTCTCAGCTATTTTTTTATTATTTTCAAATAAAGCTGTTGGAACTTCTGTCCATGCAACTGATGGATTTTTCTTTTCATGTTTATGTATAATATTAGCTACTTTCATTGATTCAAACATATCACTTGTATATCCATCTGTTCCTATTCCAATATTTATTCCTTTAACAGACATTTCTAAAAATGGTGAACATCCCACTGCATTTCCCATATTAGATTCTGCATTATGTACTACATTTGTTTTTGTATCTTTAAGAATATTCATCTCTTCTTCATTTATATGTATACAATGAACTGCTATTGTCTTATCTCCAAGAATATTAAAATCTCTCAGCCTTTCAATTACTCTTTTATTATATTTTCTTAGTGAATCTTCTAAATCAGCTTTTCCCTCTGCTGTATGCACATGATACCCAGCATTTAATCCTTTCATTTCTTTATCACATTTTTTCAAACTTTCATCTGAAAGAGTAAACGAAGCATGAAGCCCAAACATTCCTTTTATCATATTTTGAAAATCAGTATTATATTTTTTTATGAAATTAACATTTTCTTTTATTCCTTCTTCCATTATCTCTATTCCATCTCTATCAGAAACTTCATAACACAAACATGTTCTTATTCCTAATTTTTTTGCAGCTTCTGCTATAGTTTCAAGACTGCCTGTAATAGCATAAGGACTTGCATGATGATCAAATACTGTTGTTACTCCATTTTTTATACAGTCTATATATGTTGTAAGGGCACTATATTCAATATCTTCTAAATTTAGTTTTTTATCTAATTTCCACCAAAGATTTTCAAGTATATCTACAAAATTTTCTGATGGTTTTCCACTAGATTTCATCCCTCTGGCAAATGCACTGTAAATATGATGATGTGTATTTATAAGTCCTGGCATTATTACTTTTCTATCTACATCTTCAATTTTTTCATCAGGATATTTTTTTATCATATCCTCAGTATTGCCTAAATCTATTATTTTCTCTCCTTTTATGACTATACTTCCATTTTCAATGTATGGTCTTTCAATATCTTGAGTTATTATTCTTCCATTAATTAATATCAAAATATTCCCTCCTATATTATTTACTTGTTAACTTTAAAAGCAATATGTATGCCAATCTTATAAAATTATAAAAATTATTTCATATTCACTTGATTTTTAACTATTAATATAAAAATCATTTAAATTTTATAAAATTTATTCTAAAAAATCCTTATCATTATCATAATGATAAAAAATAACTATCATTTTGATAAACACTCATTTCAGTTTTATAAAATATATGTTATAATAATCAAAAGTGGTTATAATTATAATCACTGTTTTTGGAGGTCATTAATGTCTAAGTTAAAAAAAATAGAAAACCATGTAAAAAAATATGCTAATATAATAGCAAATGTCATAGAAGCTGAAGTGGAAATAGTAGATAACGAACTTGTAAGAATAGCTGGAACTGGTTTATTTCAAGATAAAAATAATGAAATAGTTAGTGGTGTTGTATATAAAGAAGTAATAAAAACAAAGAAAAGTCTTTTAATTAAAGAACCTAAAAAACATGAGCTCTGTAAAAAATGTGATTACAAAAAAGAATGCAAAGAAAAGCTGGAACTATCTTCTCCCATATTATATAAAGAAGAAGTAATTGGAGTAATTGGTCTTATCTGTACTACAGATTTACAAAAAAATAAAGTTCTTAATAATCTTGATTCTTATCTCAATTTTCTTGAACAAATAGGTGATTTTATATCTGGGAAAGTATATGAATATCAAAGTGAGATAAAAACACAGGAAATAAACGATATTTTAAAACAAATACTTAATAATATGGATAAATGTGTTCTCTCTTTAGATGCCAACAATTATATAATCAATGCAAATAAATCAGCAATGAAAACTTTGAAACTAGGAGCTGAGTATGCTTCAAAACAAGTTAATATTATATCTAAAAAACTCACTATCTTAGGAAAAGATATATTCGAAATAACAATTGATGATAAATATTTCAATATGGTTGGAATCTCCATTCCAATATCTTCAATAAATGAAAAAGTTTATAATATCTTTATTTTTGATAATGTTAATACTGAAATTCCTAAAAATCTAAAAATATCTAATGATTCCTATGCTTTAGATGCTATAATTGGTGAATCAGAAATTATGCAAAATTTAAAAAATAAAATAAGAAAAATAGCAGATACAAAATCCACTGTATTAATAACTGGAAAAAGTGGAACAGGAAAAGAGCTTGTAGCCAGAGCTATTCATGATAGTGGTGAAAGAAGAAATAGACCATTCATAGCCATTAACTGTGGTGCTATACCTGATTCTCTTTTGGAAAGTGAGCTTTTTGGTTATGTAAAAGGAGCATTCAGTGGAGCCAGTTCAGAAGGAAGAGTAGGAAAATTTGAGCTTGCTAATACTGGAGATATTTTTTTAGATGAAATAGGAGAAATGCCTTACTCTTTACAAGTAAAACTTTTAAGAGTACTTCAAGAAAGAACTTTAGTCAGAATTGGTTCAAATAAACTTATTAATCTGGATTTAAGAGTTATTGCCGCTACTAACATGGATTTAAAAAAAATGGTGGAAGAAAATAAATTCAGAGAAGATTTATATTATAGATTAAATGTAATTCCTATTGAAATTCCGCCTTTATGTGAAAGGGGAGAAGATCTTTTCCTTATTATAGACAAACTTATAGAAAAATATAATAATATTTTTAATAAATATGTACACACTATAGATGAAGATGTAAAAGAAATATTAAAAAGCTACTCATGGCCTGGAAATGTAAGAGAACTTGAAAATATTATTGAATTTATGGTAAATATGGCTGATGATTCTGGAAGAATCACTAAAAATATGCTGTATGATAATATCCTCAAAAATAAACAAAATATAAAAAATGATAGAAATATATCATTTAATGATAGTAATGATGTTTATACTATTGAAGAAATGGAAAAAATTCTTATAAAAAAAGCGTTAGAGCTATATAAAGATGATTCTAATTGTAAAAATAAAGCTGCCAGTAAACTTGGGATAGGTATTGCCACACTTTATAGAAAAATAGATAAATATAAATTAAACGAAATATAAAATATTCTTAAAATTGTGTTTATAATTTCAAATATAATTTCAGTAATTATGGCAGTTCAAAACTGCCTAATTACTGAAATTTTGTTTCATTTACATAATATTATTTTTAATATTTTTATTACACTATATTTTTATGTTATTTCGTTATTTAATTATAATATTTTCTGATTTAAAATTACTGTAAAATCTGCCGCTTTCAGCAGTAAACTTTAATACACAGTAATCTGGGTCAGTAATTCCTTTTTGATAATAAAGCTCATCCCCATCTTTCCATATCATTTCTTTACTTAAATTATCTTCAAGGATTTCCATTTTTCCCCTTAACATAATACCTCTAAAAAAACGCCTGTCACAAAAATAAATACAAGCTTTAGAATCTGTTTTATACTGTTTAACACGCATAGAAGAAGTGTTTGTTGTAAAGTAAAAAACTTTAATTCCTTCTCTTTTTCTCGGTGGAAGCATTGCCTTAGTATTTGGAAACCCATCTTCATCTATTGAGCTTATATATGTTATTCCTTGTTTTTCTATAAGATTTCCCAATGTTTTTTCTGTATCTTTCATTTTAATCCCTCCTCATATATTTTAGTATACTATATTTTCTATCATTATGATATTGAAATTATCATAATGATAATTTTTTTAAAAATACTTGAAATATTGCATTAAAAAACACTTTTTCTTTAAAAAATCAAATATTATTAAAAAATTTTGATTCTGGCACAGAAATTGCTTATTATATAATTAAAATAAAAAATATATATTAAGGAGGATTTCAAAGTGGAATTATTAAAATGGGT
>ERZ773144.2186-NODE-2186-length-15881-cov-8.939340_pt1 | contig 15881 bp, 18 predicted proteins | sample MGYA00580849_ERZ773144 | MGnify/ENA primary metagenome ERZ773144 (study PRJEB29015, sample SAMEA2737861) | human gut metagenome | biome: human gut; feature: human-associated habitat; material: faeces | place: China | collected 2012 ...
GCCAAATATAATGAATGTCACGAAGGAGGTGCTTCTCTATTTTACGGCAAGAATATTTCTTATCTCTGGAAAAATCAATCAGAAACGAAAAAATGATGATGGCGAAACTGATTTTCAATGACTTATGAGGAAATCCGATGAAAGCCTCGCCGATGCCAAAGTGCAGGGAAACGAAAGGTAACGAGGGCGAACAGTTTTCAAATCATTACCTGGTAACCGAATTAATTTATGGAGAGCCGGAGATTGTTTCCACAGCTTGCCTCATTTTGCGTAGCAATGTATAACTCACTGATAACTAGTTTTGTATCAAAAACAAATAGGATCATGAGAAGTACATTCAAAGTGCTGTTCTACGTGAACGGCAGCAAGGAGAAAAACGGTATTGTTCCGATTATGGGACGGGTGACAATCAACGGTTCAGTAGCCCAGTTCAGTTGCAAGCAGACCATCGCCAAAGGACTTTGGGACGCGAAAGGCAACCGGGCGAAAGGAAAAAGCAAGGAAGCGCGGGACGTCAACCTCGCCCTTGACAACATCAAGGCACAAATCATCAAGCACTATCAACGCCTGTCGGACAGGGAAGCATTTGTTAGTGCTGAAATGGTACGCAACGCCTTTCAGGGGTTCGGTACGGAATACGAGACGCTACTCGGCGCATTCGACAAGGACAACGAGAGTTTCAGGAAGCGCATCGGCATAGACCGGGCAGAAGGCTCGTACCAGGTGCGTGTAAGGGCAAGAAACCATCTGGCGGCGTTCATAAAGAAATGCTACAGGCGGAGTGACATTTCCATGCTTGAGCTTACTCCTGACTTCATCAAGGAGTATGAAATCTATCTTTCCACGGATGCCGGACTTCATAACGCTAGTGTGTGGTCAAACTGCATGTGGCTGAAAACAATCGTGGCAAAGGCCCATTACAACGGGCTGACACCGAGAAACCCGTTTGCCCAGTACCGCGTCAACCAGAACGTCAAGGAACGGGAATACCTGACCGAGGATGAAATCAAGGCGGTAATGACGCACGAGTTTGCAAACAGGAAGCTGGCTTATATCCGGGATCTGTTCGTGTTCGCCAGCTTCACCGCCCTGTCTTTCGTGGATATGAAGGAACTTACCACCGATGACATTGCGGAAGTGAACGGCGAGAAGTGGATATTATCGAAGCGTCACAAGACGAAGGTGAATTTCCAGGTGAAGCTGCTGGATATTCCCTTGCAGGTCATCAAACGTTACGAGAGGTTTCAAGAGAACGGGCTCGTGTTCCCCAATCTGAACTACTGGTCAATCTGCAAGCCGTTGAAGCAGATGATAAGGGAGTGCGGGATTACCAAGAATATTTCGTTTCATGCAGCCCGCCATGGGTTCGCTACGCTGGCTTTGAGCAAGGGTGTTCCCATCGAGAGTGTGAGCCGAGTTCTGGGGCACACGAACATAGTCACTACGCAGAAATATTGTAAGATCACCACCGAGAAAATCGACAAGGACCTGACGATGTTCGGTGACCGTCTTAACCAGTCGTTCTATGAGATTTCAATAGCGATGTGATGGAAAGAACAATTATAACTATCTGCAAAAGCGGCAGTGTAAGCATTCCAAGCGGTAATGTATGGATGTCATAGTTACGAAGTCCCCTTTTGAAGTGGCATTTTCTTTCTACCTGCGCAGCTTTTCTGCGTACCTTTCTTCTATTTTTGTGTTTAAAAAAACAGTCCATGATGCAAAATAGCGGAATTTATTTGCTGTTTCTTGATAATTTGTCTTTCTTTGTGAATAGTAAAACAAAAAAGTACGATAACGAAACAGAAATAGTTCTAAACATATTGCAAAACTTGTACTGACGGATTATTAGACTTGGTTAAATCTGGAAAATTTGAACATAGGAGTCTATAATGATTTGGTCAAAGCATGTTCTGTACCCCGACAAGGGGCATGGACTGACTTTAACTTATTTAGACTCCGCGGTTTTTCCAGAACCCTACCAGATGAATAAGGGAAGAGTGGGTACGTGCTCCTTTCTTTTATTCGTATTTCAACCTTTCCGTTCTTCTTGTTTTTCAAATGTGTCATGAGTTTAAAGGTTAATGTTCGTTGTCGTGAACCGATATGAACCTTAAACAAAGAGATAATCTCATTGAATATTGTCATCTTTACAAAAAAGAACGATTATGAAACACGTGAAGTTTTTACCTTGGGTAGGCAACCACTACCACACCGGATGGAACGGAAAACGGACGATGGTGTTGGGAGAAAGCCACTATTGCGCTTCTTCCGAAGAGGCTGTACCACAGATTACCAATCGGATAATAGCCGATTTGATGGATGCAGACAGCGAACACGAAGGTTATAAGAATACCTATAACAAGTTTGCCAATGCTTTGTCAGGCAAACGCCTCTCTTGGGATGAAAGGAAAACGTTTTGGCATTCTGTCTTGTTCTACAATTACGTGCAAGTTCCATTGTCCGGAGCACGTGTTTCTCCCACTACACAAGAATTTGCCCAATCAGAAACGGCATTCTTTGAAGTACTCGAAACTTATTGTCCCGGTTGCATCATCGCATGGGGCAAGCGGCTTTATAACAACCTGCCCCGCAGAGGATACCAGCTTCCTGATTTGGCTCTGCCGAATGGTGACAGCATGGAGACATGGGCATACGAAACTTCCGATGGGCAAATCGTGGAAGTGCTACCTATCACACACCCTTCAGCAGCATTCGTTCCAAGCTATTGGCACGAAGTGATACAAACATTTCTCAACCGGATTCCATAAAAAATAACGATATGAATTTAAAATTAATCAGTTTGCTGATACTGATTCCTTTAAATGGACTGAGTATTCATTCTAAAACATAAAAAGATATGGGAAAAGAAGATTGTTATTGCGAGTATTGCGGACACAAGTTCCCTAATGTCCGCTTGTTAGTCTCAGGCAGTTGTCCGCGTCATCCAGATGGCAGCAACAAAGGTCGTCACAAGCTTTACGAGGGCAGCGAAAAGACAAAGTACACTTGTAAGTATTGTGGCAAGCAGTTCCCTTCCGTTCAAGTAATGGTGGGAGGAACATGCCCCTATCACCCGAAGGGAAGCAATAAGGGGGCGCATGCACCGGCATTGTAAAATTAAGTTTTTAATAAATTATATGATGAACATTGATAATCTGATTTCTATAACAAGAAATCTTGGTCTTGAAAACATTGTGGCCGAATTGGAATTCTATAAAAATAGAATGAATTCTGCAGATAAAGATTTAATTCTTCCATTGGTAGGAGAATTTTCATCGGGAAAAACAAGTTTAATCAACTCTTTATTGGATAATCCAAATCTTGAAACAGCTTCAAGAGCGACAACGGCCTCCATCTTTGAGGTTAGATTTGGCGCAGGTTCATGTTATGCGGAAATAGTAAGTAAAGAAGGAAATATAGAAAAGGTAAAAGATGTGATAGGTATAAAGAATTCTACACTTTCTGATGTTGAATTAGTTAGAGTATTTGACACGTCTACCCGAATAGGTGCTTCTACTATCTTAGTAGATACTCCGGGATTGTCATCGAATGATCCGATGCACCGTATAGCACTATCTTCTTATTTACCTAACGCAGATGCAATTTTGCTTTTAACAGATATCAATCAGCAGATTACCCGTTCATTGTTGGATTTCGTCTCCTCATCACAAATTTGCCAACGGCCCATTTATTTGGTAATCACCAAATGTGATACTAAGACCTCCAATGAAATAGAACAGGCAAAAGAGTACATTCGCCGTAATATAAATTTTGAATTTGATGACATTATTGCGATATCTGCATCCCAAGGGATGATGGGTGAATTTGATGATTTGATTGCTAAAATTCAACAACAGAAAAATTCCATCGTTGAGCGCTCAATTAATGCGCAAATAAAAAATATTGCTGCTGAGATTTTGAATATTATCAATGAGCTGTTGAAACAAAGCAATAACGTTGAAAGCATCAATGATAGCATTAAGAAAGAAGAAAATAAATTAAAGCAAATGGCTCGTAATATTGATTCTTTGATTAAAGAGATCAGATACAGGGTGGATGAAAATGCTGAAATATATTATAATCAATTCAGAAAGATGATATTTACTCAAATTGATGATATTGTAAAGAATCAAGGCCGCGATTGTGATCAAGCTGTTTATGGAGCTGTGAACAGTTGTGGTGTTATGATTATGCAAAATTACAGGCGAGATATAATTGCTGATACTTTAAATTTAGCTCGTCAACGTCAATGCTCATCCAATGCGATTCCTATTAATTCACTTGAAACAATTCAACTATCAGAGCAAGCATTTAATGGTTTTTCCTATGATATAAGCCTTTCTTCTGTAGGGCATAAATGGGACAAACCAATAGGCTACGGCATATTAGCAATTGCTGCAATTTTAACTTGTAGTGTAGCAGCAGGAGGAGGTGCAGCTGCAGCGAAAAGTGCGACTGCTATAGGTGAAGCAGCTGCCACTGCTGGGGGGAGTGCTGCCGCAGAAACAGCCAAAGTAGTGGCTGCTGATATTGCTACAGATGCTGCGGCTACTGCCTACACAGCTCATAAAATCAACAAGATGCAAAAGTTGGGGAATAAAATTGTTGCAACTGCAAAATTTGCCGAAACAGTATCTGAAAAAATGGACAAAATGGGAACTCAAAATCAAGCATTGGGAGAAAAAGCAGGTATGAATCGTGGATTGATAGAGACATCTGTAGGATGGGTTACTGATTTCTTTGCCAAACCAGCAAGACAAAAAGCTGTCAATGAGTATATAGACGGTACGCTGTTGCCGGAGTTTAGGCTGAAAATAACAGATTTGGGCAATACAATTCTTCGAGAAATCTCTACAGTAGTTACTCAGGAATCTCAATCTGCATCCGAAGCCATACACCAGAATTTGGAAGCAATGAAGATCAGTCTTACTGAGAAGAAAGAAGAATATGCTCGCAGAATGGAAATGTATAAAGAATATTCAGAACAATTAAAACAATATATATCATGATAAAGTTTTTTATAGGCACCGTTATCGGTTTACTTGGCGGATATATGATTAATAATCAAGGAGCCAAAAGGGAATCAAGGTCGCCCTCCGGAGAATCGTATTCTTCATTGTATCAGCAAGCTCAATCAGAAAACATAAAGCTGCACAATGATATCAAACAAAGAACAGAGCAAATAGATGAACTCAACTCCAAAGTTAAATCATTGACTAAAGCGCTGAGAGACAAGGAGGACCAAGCGGATGACAAGGCTGATGATATTGACAGTTTAAGACGCACCATCCAAACACTCAGAAAAGAAAACAGTGCTATGCGAGAACAGATAGATGAGTATAAAATGCTTTATAAATCATCACAAGAAGAAATCGGAAACCTGAAAAACAAATAGGTATGAATGTTTTTTTATGGGGAATTATATGTTTGGTGGCTTTACTCATTGGCTGTTTAGTTACTTGGATGATAATGCGTAGCTGCAAGAGAGAGGGATCTTCTTTGCAACCAACTTCTGTTGACTCGTCTTCTGATTTGAATAATGAAGTGCAGGTATTGCAAAATAAATTGGAAGAATCTCAATTAGAAGTGGCAGAATTTGAAAAGAAAGCTGCGGTTTTAAATGAAAAGCTCAAAGTGTGTGAAGCGGAACTGACAAATCTCCAAAAAGAATTTGAAGGTTTGGTGAGCCTTACCCCTGAAGAGCGTAATGAGGCTATCCTTGGTAAATTGCAAGCAGATATTGAGAAGAAATCTAAGGAAATCAAGAACAATGAAGAAGAAATAGAGGAATTGGAGGATGAATTATCTGCTATCAAGAAAAAACTTTCCAAGGCAAAATCGGAGATAGAAGAAACGACAGAAGCACTTGAAAAAACGAATCAGAAGCTTAAAGAGACAGAAAACGAGCTAAGAGATGTGAAGCAAGAACGAGACGAACTTGAAAAAGAAGATGCTATGAAATCGGAAGCTATTGAGTTTGTAAATGCTGTTTTGACAGCTCATCCGGCAGACGATAAGGATGCTATACACATAAAAAACAAAGTTTCGCAAATAAAGTCAATCATCTTGGAGCAATATTTACCTGCGCTTGATGATCCGTTTTATGCGGGCTGGGAACAAAAAAATGATTGGAAAGATTTTGTTCGAAAGGCAATCGGCTATTGGGGAAATCTGCAAGAAAAGTCTTGGTTGAAAGGGAAAAAAGTGGTAGCCTTTATTGGAGAATTTTCTGCCGGAAAAACATCTATTGTGAATCGAATTCTTTCACAGGACAATCCCGATTGTCCCACTCTTCCGGTAAGTAGTAAGGCTACAACTGCAATTGCGACTTATATCTCTTATGGTGCAGGATTCTTATCCCAATTTACGGATGCAAACGATGATTTGAAACATCTCTCGAAAGAGATGTTTTTAAAAGTGAACAAGGATATTTTGGGCAAAATAAATGCAAACTCTTTAATCCGACATTTTGTAATGAAATACAATAACGATAACCTTAAAGGGTTGAGCATTCTTGATACTCCGGGATTTTCCAGCAATGATAAAGAAGACCAAGATAGGACACTTGATGTAATACGAGAAGCAGACGCTCTGTTTTGGGTGATGGATGCCAATACGGGGGAAATAAACAGAACATCGTTGGATATTATTGCCAAAAATATTCAGGGGCTCCCTCTATATGTAGTTATAAACAAATCAGACACAAAATCTTCCGGTGAATTAGATAAACTAGAACAACATATCCGGCAAACTATGGAACGAGCAGAGATTGATGTTAAAGGCTACATTCGCTTTTCTCAAAAATCTAAGATAAATGAGCTGATGAATGTAATTCAATCATTAGAAGCAAAGAATATAAATAATGATATCTCGTTTATCTGTTCTGATATTCAATCTGATATAAATCTGTTGGATAAAAAAATGAAATCTTTGCGCCAAGATATACGAAAATACGAAAAAATTATTGAAAATAGAGAAGAGGTAATCTTATCAGATTTGGAAACATTGAAAGATTCAAGTCAAAGAGTTGCTTCTATTCCCAAACCAAACTCCCGTTGGTTCCATGCTAACGATTATAGGATGGACCAAGAAGAATATCAAGAATTATCAGAGCACTGTGACTTGATAGAATGTTGTTCTGACAATATAGAGGGAAATTTTCAAAATTTTAAAGACTATCAAACAGAATATCGTAATTTGCTTGAAGAGCGGGACAATACAAAAGAGCAAATCAAGAATTTGCAAAATATACTCAACCAGTTGAAGAATACCCTGAAAAGTTTGGATTCCAATGTATACAAGGAGGTTATTGATATTTTGAAGCAGGAGTCTAAATCATCTAAAACAAGGATTAGAAATGAACAGGATGAGGATGAAACAGCTGATAAAGATTTTGCAAATACGGCGTCATCTGGGTCTAATTCTTCTTCCAATGAGAAAGAAGGACTGAAAGCTTTTCAAAAAGCCATTCAGTTTCAAAATCAAGGTTCAGAACAAGAAGCCAAATTCTGGTTTATTCGTTCAGCAAAGTTGGGCTATAAAGACGGACAACAACGATGCAAGGCATTAGAATATAAATACTAAATATGATGAAAAAAAATAGCAACAAGCTCTTTTTAGAGTATCAACAGAAAAAGCAAAAGGTGTGTGATTTAGCCGAGGCTGCTTTAAAAGCCGGTTGGTTGGATGAGAAAACATATGAGGAAATTCTTGCAAAAATCAAACAGGATGTACTCACAATCGGAGTCATCGGACAAATGAAATGTGGAAAATCCACATTCTTGAATTCATTTCTTTTCGGTAGGCCTTTTTTGCCGGCAGCTACTACGCCTATGACAGCGACTTTGTCTGTCATTACTTATGGTGATGAAGAAGAAATCGTAGCTGAGTTTTACTCAAAAGATGAATGGGAACAGTTAAAGGATTTGGCGCAACGTGACGAAAATGAAGTTGCGGACTTGCCGACCAAATCTTCTATAAAAGCTGCTAAAGAACTTTATGAAAAGTCTGCATCCATCCGGTCGCTGCTTCCCTCACTTCTCGGCAAAACTCAGAAGGATAAATTCGAGAATCTTATAGAATACGTGGGTGCTGACGGGAAATATGTATCTATCGTTAAGTCGGTAAAGATCTATTTGGCTGAAGATTGGCTGAAGGGAATTGAGATTGTAGATACTCCGGGATTCAACGATCCGGTTGTCTCACGTGAAGAACGGACAAAAGAATTTTTGAAACGGGCAGATGTGGTATTGATGATGCTCTATGCGGGTAGGGCTTTCGATGCAACCGACCGAGATATTTTGTTTGATAAGGTGAGACGAGTAGGAGTAGGTAAAGTTATTCTTGCAGTTAACAAATACGATATTCAATTATTACAGAACGAATCTCCTGAGCAGATAAAAGGATTCGTAATGGACGAGATTCGGAATGCGTTACGACAATACAAGGAGGACTCTCTTTCAGAATTGCTCAATGACTTGGAACCAATACTTATTTCTGCCCAATTAGCATTATTGTCAAAGATGCCATTAAGCGACATCAGAAAAGACTTGGACTTAAAACATCATTATGATAAAGCCTGTGATGACTTTGAATTGTCAACGCAGGTCCAATTATATGAATTGAGTCGTGTGGCAGAATTGGAAAATAAAGTCCGTGAAGTCATATCTTCTCAAAAAGAAACTATTCTCATCAAAAAGCCAATCAATCTTATTTTTCAAAAAGCGAACAATATCATTGATGCTATCAAAGAAGAATTACTGAAGCTCAATCAATCTAAAGAAATATTGAGCATTCCCGATGATGAATTGGAAGAACGTATAGAAAAACTGCAAAAAGCGGAAAAACGCATCAAACGAAAAATTGAATATGCGGAAACTGATTTAGGTGAAGCTTTTGATGAAATATCAGTGAAGTTGTTTCGCGATTTGCAAAATAAAGCGGATGATGTAAAAGATGAGTGTACCCGAATTATAGATAATTATAAACGGGAGACACTTAAACGTAAATTGAATGATCGGATAGAACGATTCTCTGATAGAGAATGGCCCAGAATGCTGGAAGATTTAAATAAGAAGCTCTACAAATCATTGAATGATAATCTTAATCAATTATCTGATGATATTGTAGATATACTTGGTAAATACATAGATGATTCTGACGAAATAACTGAAGAATTTATTCGTGTGCTTAAGAAAGGAATGTCTGATAGTGTTCATATAGATGGATATCGTTCCGAAAATGAGGCCGTAACGACTGATGATGATAGTATTTCTTTTGGGACCCTCATTGGAGGTATGTTAACACTGCCGCTTTTACCGGTAATTAGCTTTTTTGAACTTTTCAATAATGGAAGAGATGACGCTCGCGATGAAATAAGTCACTATTTTTCATCCATTGATTGGGACGATATAGAAAACAAACTCTCTCAGAAAAAGGATAAGTTCTTATTATACCTTGGTGGAGACAATGCAAAACGATTAATTGAAGATTTGACTCGCCAAGCGGAAAATGCCCGTGGTTCTAAAGAGAAAAAAGAGAAGGATCTTGAGGATGTCCTTTCCAAGATAAAGTTGAATGAAACAAAATTGGAGAATATTAGTCTTGAGTATAAAAAATTAAAAGCTTTAATTCATTATGTCTAAAGTATTTCAACTTATCCCCAAGCGCACGAAGCGTGCGAACGGAACAGTTCTTACCCCTGAAATGGTGGTAACAGTAACTACTCAGATGCACACGTCCACTCCTTTTTATAATGGAGCAAAGGAAGTGCAAGAGGTCTATATGCGGCTCTACAACTTTGACTATAAGAAGGCGTGCTGTTCGGCAAATGATTTTAATTTCAAAAAATTGGATTGAGTAGGCATAGTGCTGGCGGATTTTATTTAAGAGAATTCACCTTTCACATAAATTGAATCTTTTACCCGCTTTCCAAAGGTTTCACTTTGCAGGAATTCACCGGAAGTTATTGATAATTAAAATCTTCCGGTGATTTTGGATTTCGCTACGTAGTTTGTGTAGTAACTATATGTTTGTTGTGGATCTATAGATGCAGAAATGGTGTCAGCGAGCTATATTTATGAGCTTACACCCTAATACTGTCTCAATCTTTGCGATGGTCTGTACGGTGAAATTGTGCCTGCCGGTCATCCACTTTGAGATTTCGGACTCTCGTTTGTGGAGCTGATGTGCAAGATCCTTTTGGGTGAGGTTCTTCGCTTTGAGGACTTCACCGATGCGTTCTGCGATTCCGAAAGAAAAATCAAATTCGGCTTTCTGCTCTTCAGGAATGGCAGAGAGGCATTGTCTGAACAATTCATTCTGTATCATAAGCCGTATGTTTAGATTTCAAAAGTTGCACTTTGTATGTCGGTTATCATATTCTTTTCAATGGTTATTCGTCCTGCTCTCTGTGCTTTAAGCAGCACTTTGTCGAAGGTCTGCAAGTCCATTACATAACCGCTCAGTTTTTCATTTTCTTGATATGTACGAGTATTTTTCACATCACCGTTGCCAAGAATGAGAATTTGATTGGATATGCGCAAGCAGTTTGCGTGAGTTGATAGACAAAGCCTTAACATTATCGCTCATTTTACCCTCGTTGCGAAAAAATCGTTCAAGAGCTCCTTTGTCGATAATCTTGGAGAGAGCCAGAAGGATGATATTGAAATCCTTGTTATAGGTGGCATTATCCTTGAATTCGTTCAGGAATTTCTCAAACTCGCTTTCTTCGTTACCATCAAAACAAATTGAAAACATACCTACGTTATCGTTTTGCTCAATCGTTTTCAATGAAACATTTGCCATAGTAGTTTTAATTAAGATTCATTGCAAAGTTAATAAAATCTCCTTAAACCTATTCACTTTTGAGTGAATATTCAATGAGGTTTCGAAAAAAATGCATACCTGCGCAGCTTTTTCGCGCACTCCCCCTCTACCTTTGTACTCATCAAACGAAAGAAGAACAGTTATGAGTTGCAGTATTTCTATTTATATCCGGACGAAAGATTGGACGATGGGCAATTGGTGCGGATGCAGCCTTCTGATACGAGAAGGAGGCAAGGCGACTGTGGAGTGGGGAGACGGAAAATTACACAAAGTGACGGGATCTTCCGAATGGATATACGTCACCCATGAATACCCCAAGCCCATATTGCCTTACGTGATTCGCATCTCAACGGAAGAGGATGATGCCCTATGGGGCTTTCAGGATGCCATGCACGAAGTCAATGTGTTGGATTTTGATTGTAGCAGTTGCCCTTCCTTGCGGTTTCTTGAGTTTTCGTATTTGGAGAAATTGGATGTCAGCCGCAATCTGCATTTGGAAAGGCTGGTTTGTAGCGAGGGAAGGTTCGCTACGCTTGATTTGTCGCAGAACGCGGAACTCAAGATGCTGGATTGCCATTATTGTCCCAAACTGGTTTCTTTGGATCTGACTTCGTGCAACCGCCTGGAACGACTGAATTGCTGGCTTTGCGGCTCTTTGTTCCATATTGCGTTGAGCAACCAATCCGTTTTGAAGGAAGTGAATTATGGAGATACCTGTCTGCGTGAGAAATCGGAAAAGCATCTGCTTCGATTGATTGATCGGAATGGAGAAGCCTTGTTTGATTCTTTGTTTAATATGTGGAATGATTAATAGTTGCTGTTATGAAAAAGAAGAAAGGGCGTATTCGGAACTTGATTCTATTCGGTACCATCAAGGATTTGATAGACCGCTATGAATATTCCGAACTACAGGAGGAATTAGGATGCTTGTGTAAGAAGGACGCTTTGTTACCGCTGATGCAGGATGCTTATATCCAGTTGAAGGCTGTGATTCCTGAAACGACAGATCGCACCGTACAGGTGGTGGAACGATGGGAATATTGTTCACCGATGATAGACATGAACTGCCATATACGTACCCGAAGCGAAGAAATACTTTCACCGGTTGCAATCTGCGACTCGTGGCCGGAGCTGATGAGTATGCCTGTCTATTGCTTGAGAAGGCTGAGGATGACGGAGAAGGAATTGCTGGCCGGAATCTTGTGGGAGGTGACTTATTACAAGGATAGCTATCTTGAAAACAGAGGAAAATGTAATTGTAAACTTAAAGCAACTGAACTATGAAACTTGCAGAAGCACTCAGCCTGCGCGCTGATTTACAGAAGAGAGTAAGCCAACTGAAAGTGAGGCTTAAAGACAGTTCGAAGGTACAGGAGGGTGATGAGCCTGCCGAAGACCTGAACGATCTGTATCTGGAACTGGACTGAAGGAGAACTCATTCACAGTATGGTTTGAACAGAGACGCTTTGGAGCATGGTGCATATTCAGCAGGGGCACAAGCGCATACTGCATATTCCGAATAGGCGAAGCATATCGCATTATCGGATGTCGGCTATGACAAGAGAGAGTGAGGGAGGAACGTTGGGTATTAGAACCTGAAAAATAAAAAAACATGAAGTACAAAGATGGCTATATCGCGGATTACGATATGTTGGGTCAAATGACCGTAAAAGAGCTGGAAGATACGCTGATGCGTATCACCGATGATGTCTATCTCAGCGAGGATGCGAAGAGGGAGCTGATGGAGATGTACCTGAAAGAGCGCAAATGGAAGCTGGATAGGGAGTTTGTCTTTACGGAGGAGAATGTGCGGCGGATGAACGAAATGAATGGGCTTTTTGAGAAACAAACCGCCGAAGTGATGCATCTGGCGCATCAAATCTTTCTGGATGAAATGGAAGTACGCCGGAAGACTCCGGACGGCTATAATCATCTGGAGGTAAGGGCCGAACTGCTGATACCTTATAACGAATGCGGTGCGGGCGAGGAGAGTGTGACGGGCCTGGACACTGAACGTGACGAGATGTTATGGGGCATTTTAGGCTCCCGGAGCGTCAACCGGATGCTTAATGCTTTTATGTTGCTTGCTGAATCTGATGCTACTTTCACTGCGGTAAGCTGTGATGTGGAGCGGATGATTGTAGAAGCACTGTATGGGTTTCTCGAAAATGGGGAAGTTGACAGGTATAGTTGGATAAGTTTCAGGGAAGAATCGGACAGGGAGAAGGTGAAGGACATCTGTTTCGTCCGCCCGTTTCATAATCTGTATGATTTCTGCAAATTCTCGATGCAGGATATTTTGAAGATAAAGCAGTTTAGACTTAATGTGGAAATGGTGTATGAAAATATATAATGGTTATCCGGATGAGGTTGTGATAGACGGTGTGGAAACGACCGTGCACGATGTAAACCGTATGTTGCTTTCCTTGATGTGGGACAAGTGGCTTTCTGACGGAGATAAGGGATATTTGCTCTGTCAATATCGCACTGAGCGCCAGCGTTACTTGGATGCGCAGTATGAAATGACAGAAGAAAACCGGGAATTGCTGGCTGTGCAGGAACAAAAACTATCGGATGAAATCGAAAATTGCGAAGTACGCCTGGAGCGTTTGAAGCAACGTGAACTGGAAAAGAAGGCACAAGGGTTACGCTCGGCCAAACGTATAGCTTATCATTTGGAAATTGATAACCGTGCTCTCGAAGAAGGAGAACCATATAACACGGAAGAGGTGGAACTTTGGGATTATCTGTTCTCAGAAAATTGCACCTTGTGGTCGTGGGGAGTGTCGTATAATTCTGTGGAAGTACGGGAAGAAGAGGAATCGAGACCGGACTGGCGGAAGAATTTAACGAGGATGGTACAGCATGGTAAAAAGGAAGAGTCTTCTTTCAAAACACTCGAATGCTTAAAAAAGAAATATGGTGTGGCTTGGCAGGATGTACAGAAAATCCGACATTTTAGGCTGACTATTCAGATGGAATATTAACTTTGCAGAGAAACTTGTTTCCTTAATAAGAATTATGGCTAAAGACAGATTTAAAAAGTACCTTTGGATTGTGAATAAGCTCTACACTACCGGAGGTATCTCTTACAAGGATTTGGTGAAAGCGTGGGAATGTAGCGTATTGAATGATGAAGGTTCCTCTATACCCAAGCGTACATTCGATGACTACCGGAATGCGATAGAGGAGACTTTCGACATCAACATCCTATGTGATGCTTCGGATGGGTATAAATACAAACTGTGCGATGCCGAGGGTTTGCAGAAAGACACGGTGAAAAGCTGGTTGCTCAGTTCGTTTGCCGTGAACAACAGTATTTTGGAGAGCCGCAAGCTGAAACGGAGAATCCTGTTTGAGCAGATTCCGTCGGGCAATGAGTTGCTGATGTACATCATCGAGGCCATGCAGGAAAGCAATACCCTCCGGCTGACCTACCAGAGTTTCCACCACAGCCACCCGGTCACGTTCTTAGCTGAGCCTTATTGCGTCAAGGTGTTCAAACAGCGTTGGTATATGGTGGCCCGCAGTCCGAAAAAGGACGGCATCTTTATCTATGCCCTTGACCGCATCCTGCAACTGGAAATGACGGATGTGACTTTCGATTTTCCCGATAGCTTTGATGCCTCTGCTTATTTCCACGACAGCTACGGCATTATGGTGACACCCGATGAACTGGATGTGGAAACCATACGCATCAAGGTGACCGACCGTAATCACAAACGACAGTATTTGCGGAAGCTCCCCCTGCATCATTCGCAAGAAGAAGTGGAGAAGTACAAGGATTATTCCATCTTTACTTATCGCCTGTATCCCACTTATGATTTCTTTCAGGAAGTGCTCTCGCACGGTGCGGAAATAGAAGTGCTTTCTCCGGAGTGGGTACGTAAAGAGTGTAAAGAAATGATTGAGGAAATGCTGAAAAATTATTCGTAATCTCCCCATTAATTAATGGTCATTTCCTCATCCAGATGCACCGAGGAAATTACCCGGTGCATTTGAATGATTATTTGCATTTTATTCTGTAGGTTTATTTTTAATGGACCGAACTTTGTTTTCCTGCTCTTTTGCCGCCTGCTCCTTGAGCCGTGCCTGCTCTGTAAGGGTGGCCTGCCTGCGTACCGCCTCCTCGTAGGCTTCCACGTCCTTGCGCATCCGGTTGATCTTTCCGTTGTCCCGGTTGAGTTCGAAGAGGTTTTCCAGTCCGGCGATGCTTTCGGGCGATGCCTCGCCCTTCATCCTGATGTAGCGGTACTTTAGGTCGTTGTCAGTACGGTCGTGATTCTGCTTTCTCTCGAAATAGAGCGCCGAGGCTAACAAGGCTGTCAGAAGGACGATGCCGGTCAGGATCGCCCAGTCCCATCTGTTCTCAAGCGCGAACGAGTGCCGGATCTCGTTGACGGTGCGCCGGACATCCACCCCGCCCGTCTTTTTGACGGTTTCTTCCAGCAGTTGTCTGATCTCCCCGAAATCGGGCTGCTCCCTCCGGACGATACAGCCTATCCGGTTGTTGATGGCATGCAGTTTATCCACAAGGGTTCGGGCGAACTTCGCCAGTTCTGCCTCTGTATACTTGCGGTTCTGCCGGTTACTTTCCTCGATTAAAGCCCTGATGGGAGCAATATCCATGTTGGCGGCATTGGTACTGCCACTTTGTGATGCCTGCCGGCTCTTGCTGATGGTCAGCAGTTCTTCCAGCATGGCGATGATGGTTCCTGTGTTTTCTTTCATCTTGATTGTTTTTTAGGTTGTTGTTAAATTCTGAATCCCTTGTTCTTTTTCTTCTTCCGCTGCATCAGCCGGCGGAACTCGGCTTCCTCCGGAGTCTCGGTGCAGGATGAAGGGGGGAGGTCTAGCAGTCCCAATGAACCGTTGATAAGCTCCCCGCCACCGCCTGAAGCCGGGCTGATGCCTTGCCGGAAGGATTGTGCCTGCCGTTCCTGGGGATTGTTTAGGTTCAAGGCTGCGGCTATCTTGGAGTAGCTGAACTGCCGGTCAATCTTCGAGCCGTTGAAGGAATAGCCGTTCTTACCGAACACCACGCCCTGGAT
>ERZ773144.2205-NODE-2205-length-15772-cov-5.404276_pt1 | contig 15772 bp, 15 predicted proteins | sample MGYA00580849_ERZ773144 | MGnify/ENA primary metagenome ERZ773144 (study PRJEB29015, sample SAMEA2737861) | human gut metagenome | biome: human gut; feature: human-associated habitat; material: faeces | place: China | collected 2012 ...
ATGTCACAATGATATTGAACTAAGGATACAGTAGTCTGACTGAGGAGGTATCTCGCATGCGAACAAATGAAACTGTGCGCTCTCGTACATTGTACCATGCAACCCTTCGGAAAATGCTGGCCCTCGGATGTGCCGCTCTCCTTTTGCTGGGCAGCATGCTCGGTTCGGTGGTGTTCATGCTAACCTACCACAGCAGCCGTCAATCGGCCAGAACCGCCGTAGAAAACGCCGCAGAAAACATGAATCTCTGGGTTGCAAGCATTAACAATATCTCCAGCATGATTGCCTACGGAAACGTGGCGCAGCATGCTCTGGAAAATTACTGGCACAGCGGAGGAACCGCTGACGTGGAGAACATGCACACACTGTTTGCGAGCGCCGGACAATACATCCGCGTAATCGACAATTTTATTCTTCTGGACAACCACTGCTCCTATTACAACAGCATGTTCGTTGTTCCGTCGCAGGAGTGCCGCCAGTTGACAGATTTTGTCCTGAGTCTTCCCGCCGAGCAAAAAAACGGCCGCGCATTCTGGTACATTCTACCGGACGGTAAGGTCGTTCTGGTGAGGTCAATCTACTCGCTCAATGCAACCATGCACACTCTCGGATACTTACTGATTACAATGGACCTCCAACAGCTGTACGCTATTGCACGACAATATGCTTTTCACGACAGCTCTCGCCTGTACCTGCTCGACAGTGACGGTTCGCTTCTCTATGGTCCAAGCGGCACCGATGACGTTCCGCCGGAAGGACTTCTGGATGAGACCGATGCTAAATTTATAACTATCGACGGAAATTCCGTTCTTGCCGCCCACAGCAGAGTACTGGACAACAGCTGGATTCTTATAGAACTAACTCCACAGAACTTGGTGTTTGCAGGCGTATTCCAGCTGCTTGGATGGAGTATCCTGCTCTTTTGTCTCGCAATGGCATTGTTCATGCTGGTGATACTGTACATTTCCCGCTCTCTCACAGCTCCCTTTCAAAAAATGGGTCAGGCTATGGAGCAGATTGAAAAAGGCGATTTTGCAATTCCCAAAATCTGTGGTGTGGGAATTCTGGAGATTGATCAGCTTTTACACCGCTTCGGCCAAATGGCCGAACGGCTGGACCAGACGATTGAAGAAGTCTACCGTTCACGTCTTCGTGAAAAAGAACTTGCGTTGAGTGCACAACAGTCGGAGATTGAAATGCTCCAGCAGCAGATCAACCCGCATTTTCTGTATAATACGCTCGACAGCATCAACTGGATGGCCTCGTTTGGCGCCACGGAGGAAGTTTCACGTATGATCGTAGCGCTCAGTGACTTTTTCCATTTTACAGTGAGCGAGCACTCTATTTTCACGACAGTCGGACAGGAAGTGGCATTTGCAAAAAACTATGTGTACCTGCAGCAGTGCCGCTTCGGAATGGCGCTTCAGGTTCACTTTGATGTAAATCCCGACACAGAAAACAATCTAACCCTGCGTCTTCTGCTGCAGCCTCTGATTGAAAACGCAATCGTACACGGCGTGATGAGCAGTACATCCGGCGGCACGGTGCGTATCTGGATTGCGCGCGAACATGGACAGCTTCATCTTCACGTCGAGGACAACGGCGCAGGGATGGATGACGAAACGCTGAATCAATTGCGCACGACGGGCGGTGCCCGCAGTATCGGGCTTCCGAACATCATGCGCCGGCTTGAACTGGTATATGGCGGACACCATACATTTTCGATTGACAGTACACCAGGGCAAGGAACACAGGTAGACATTATCTTTCCGGCTGTCCGCACGCAGGAAGAATTGCGCGAACTGACTAATTTCGCTGGAGGTAATAATAGAATTTAGATATATTTTCGCTTAAAAATTGAAATATTTTGTACATTTCAAAAAAAGTTGCTGCTGTTGCTTTCCTCGGTGGTATGCTACGCTAAAGTTACAGTTTAGCAGGTGGCGCTCTAAACGGGTTCGTAACAATCTTGACAATCTTGGCACTGGAAAGGAGAAAATTATGAGAGTACTAGTTGTTGAAGATGAGAAATACATGAATCGTATTATCAGTAAAAAACTTAAAGTTGAAGGATATAGTGTAGATTCATGTTATGATGGAGAAGAAGCACTGAATTATATAAAATCAACTTCATATGATATTATTATTATGGATATTATGATGCCTCAGAAAAATGGATATGAAGTTCTTAAAGAAATTCGTCATGAAGGAAATTCAGTTCCTGTCCTGTTTCTTACAGCTAAAGATGCTTTAGAAGACAGAGTAAAAGGATTAGACCTTGGTGCTGATGATTATCTTGTAAAACCTTTTCATTTTGAAGAACTTATGGCACGGATTAGAGTAATGATTCGAAGAAGTCATGGCAAAGTCAGCAATCAACTGCAGATTGCTGATTTAATTCTTGATATTAATGCACATATAGTTAAACGAAATAATAATTTTATCGAATTGTCAGCGAAAGAATTTGCTATTTTAGAATACATGATGCAAAATGCTGGAATTGTTCTGTCTCGAGAAAAACTAGAAACTCATATATGGAACTATGACTATCAAGGAGCTTCTAATATGATTGATGTTTATATTCGTTATCTCAGAATTAAAATTGATAAAGATTATAAACACAAATTAATTCATACAGTAAGAGGAGTAGGATATATGATTAAAGACAAGGAGAAAAATCTATGAAACTTCTGACTATTCGTGCCAAAATTACATTATGGTACACTTTATTTATGATAGGACTTGTAACAGCTATACTTGGAATAATAGTTGAATTTACTGATATGTCTATTCTTAATAATCAAAAACATGAACTTGTAAAAGTAGTTGAAGATGCTGCTGAAGATATTGAAGAAGGCGATGATTTTGACTTTTATGATGATGGAGTTTATCTTTTAAAATATAATATCCAATTGGAATATATTGAAGGAAGCATCCCAGATAAATTTCCTATTTCTTTTCCATTGGAGTCAGGACGTGTCCAATCAATGAAAAAAGATGGAGAAATATTTTATATATATGATAAAAAAATTAAAGATGAACACGATAATATTTTCTGGATAAGAGGTGTTGTTCCCAATATCCAAATAATGCAGCTTGGTAAAATCATTATTGGAGCAGCTTTTGTTTTGCTCCCTGTATTAGTAATTTTATCAAGTCTTATAGGATATTTTATTACTAAAAAAGCTTTCCTCCCAGTAAAAAAAATCCAGGAAACTGCTCAGAAAATAAGTGAGGGCAACAAACTTTATCTGAGAATAGGTCTGCCTGATGGAAAAGATGAAATATCAATGCTGGGAAAAACTGTAGACAATATGCTTGAAAAACTGGAAAAAAGTTTTGAAAAAGAAAAACAGTTTACATCAGATGTTTCTCATGAGCTGAGAACCCCTATTGCTGTTATCATGGCTGAAAGTGAATATGTTCTTCAACATGGAACTTCATTTGAAGAAGCAATAGAATCTATAGAAAGTATAAATTATCAAGTAAATAAAATGTCTGTTCTTATTAATCAGCTTCTATTTTTCTCAAGAGTAGAGCAAGAAAAAATTCAACTAAACTATGAAAAAACAGATATTCTGCAATTGATGGATGAAATTATAAAAGATATTAAATTTACAGCTGAATCAAAAAAAATTGCTGTAAATATTATAAATAAACTAACTGTACATGAATATTATGTAGATAAAATGCTTTTCAGTCGTGCTGTTCAAAATGTCATACAAAATGCCATTATATATGGAAAAGAAAATGGTTGTGTTTCTATAGAAATTTATGAAAAAAATAGTTATATTGCCATAAAAATAAAAGATAATGGAATTGGAATAAGTAAAGAAAACTTAAATAAAATATGGGATAGATTCTATCAGGTAGATCAATCAAGAACAAATCAGGAAAATGGAAGTATGGGATTGGGATTATCAATGGTTAAGTGGATTATTGAAAAACATAAAGGCTATACAGAAGTTGAAAGCACTCTTGGTGTTGGAAGTATATTCACTTTATTTTTTCCAATAAAAATATAAAAAAAATTTTAATTTTAATGTTCCTTTCATAATTGAACTATATAATCAAAATATAAATCAAATAGGTGAAAGGAGAAAAATATGAAAAAACTAAATGTGAATATTTTAAAAGAAAATTTAAAACAAGGAAAAAAAGGAATTAAAACCTTATTATTATCTACAGCTGTACTTATGATGTTAGTTGGAACAGGTGTTTTTGCAGGTGATTCATTACACAAGAAAAGAGCCAGAGAGGCTGAAATAAACCTTATTCAGAAACAGGCTATCAGTAATGGAATAAAATTAATAAGTCCAGAAGAAGCAAAGCAAGCAGCACTTTCAGCAGTTGGAATCAAAGAAAGTGAGGTAAAATACTTTAAAATTAAATTAGATCAAGAAGATGACTATAGACCTGCTTTATACGTTTATGAGGTAGAATTTGTACATGATGGATTAGAATATGAATTTGATATTGATGCAGCAAATAAAAAAATCCTTAAATCTGATGTAGATTCATGGTTTGATTAAAATCAACCTAAAATTATAAAGTCAATCTAAAATTAAAGAAAAAAGCTGTCTATCTTTGGTGAACTTAAGTTCCCTGCAGTTGACAGCTTTTCTTTAATTTCTTTTTTTGAATTCAAATTATGATTGTCACATAATTTTTAAACTTTTTAATTATCTTATTTTGCCAATATTTATTTCATATTTTTTAAATCAATATTTTATTAATAAAAAAGTTCATGAATTTAGAATTTTTCTTTCTAAATATTTCATGAACTCAAAATCTTTTAATACTTTTCAGTTATATATTTAATTCTTTTTCAAATCCTTTTATTTCTGTTTTAGTCATAAGTCCTGTAACAAGAGAAAAATATTCAGGCAGAGATGTTTCTGTTGCCCATTTCAATTCATAATTTAATAATCTGCTTGATATACCTCCTACATCAAATCCCATTGATTCCAGAGAATATCTCATCATATCTGGATGCTGACACTGAATATTATTTTTTCTGGAACAGTCATCACATATTTTACAGCCACCAGCAGAGAGACTTTTACTTCCTTTATACCTTTTCTCCACTCTTAAAAGTTCCATCATTATTTTATCTTTCATATATTTAAGAGTTTCTGTAGTATATTCATTTATTTTTTCTTTTGTATTTACTTTCTTCAAAGTTTCTTCATCAAAAATAATTTTAACACCTATAAGATATATGTCTTTATAATCTTTTAGATAATCTTCCACAGCAAAACTATATGGTGGACATGACCAGGTAGTTCCATAATTTCTGCACTCTTTACAAAATTTTTCAAATTTCTCTCTGTCACAATAATCTTTTTTTAATTCATCCATAGGTATCTTTTTCAGTTTTACCTCTGTTCTATACATTATTTCCTCCAGATTAGAATATTCTATATCCAAAAACTAAAGATAACTGTTTTAATCTATCTGAGCCTCTTCTATCTCCATCTATTTTTGTTTCTGAATAAAGCAGTTCTGCTTGGAATGGCATAAAATCTACTCCAAATCCTCCAGCTATATAACCTTTTCCATCAGGGCTTGAATTTCTTACACTTTCATTTGTCATAAGAACTCTTCCTGCTTTTAAAACAATATATGGTTCAAAAAATACTGGAAGAAGATTCCATCTTGCTACAAGATATACTGGAACTGTTCCTATATCAGTCCCTCCAGTTTTTCCATTATATGCTATCCCTGCTCCTAAATCTGCAAGAAGAAAATCTTGAGTTGCTTCAAAACCAAAAGTTGGTGCATAATTTTCAAAAGATCCGCTTTCATGATTATAAGAATTAGTTTCAGTTATTGCCCCCACTCTTAAATATCCATCTACAGCAAAAGCTGACATTGAAACAGCAAAAAATATCATTAGTAGTATTTTTTTCATAAAATCCTCCTTAAATTCTTTTACTTTTTATTTTTTATATGATATATTAGATTATACATCAAAGGTTAAAAAATATAAAGCAGTTATTTGACAAACTTTATATTCAAATGTATCTTTAGTTTATATATATTAAGAAAATATTATCATGCGGGAGCTAAAAAAGCTGAGAGGAAATTTTATTTCGACCGTTAAACCTGATTTGGATAATGCCAACGTAGGAAATGTTTTAAGTTGTCTATTTATCTATTTCAGACAGCTTTTTTTATTGCTCTCAAAATTTTTAGGAGGATGTTATGAAAAAATTTATTTTATCTTTATTTTTACTGCTGTCTATTTCTTCTTTTTCAGAAGAAATAGTAATTTACGGCCCTAGTTCTACAAAGTGGATAGGAAAAACTTTTGCCCTAATATTTAAAGAAAAAACTGGAGTAGATATTAAATTCATATCTATTGATGGTCTTGTATCAAGACTGAAACTTGAAGAAAAAAATCCTAAAGCAGATATTGTTATTGGACTGACTTCTTTAAGTACTGAGATAGCAAAAAAAGAAAATCTTATTATTCCTTATATTCCTAAAAACATTTCCAATATAAAGAGCAGTAATTTTATAATGGATAAAGAAGGATATGCAACTCCTTTTGACTATGGGCTTCTTGCTATTAATTATGATACAAAAAAAATCCCTGTTCCTCCAAAAAATCTGGCAGAACTTGGTAAATTAGAAAAACAGCTTTTAGTTGAAAATCCTGCTACTTCTTCTACTGGTGAAGAAGCTCTTTTATGGAGCATAGCTTTATATGGAAAAAACTGGAAAAATTTCTGGAATATTTTAAAGCCTGCCATATATACTGCTGAACCAGGTTGGAGTGAAGCATTCGCTAAGTTTACTGCTGGAGAAGCTCCTATGATGGTTGGATATGCTACAAGCAATCTTTTCTTTTCACAGGATGAAGAACAAAGCAGATTCAGCAGCTTTCTTTTAGAGGATGGAACTTTTATGTATTTAGAAGGTGCATCTTTAGTAAATAAAAAAGAAACAAAAGAAGGAGCTAAAAAATTTATGGAATATATTCTCAGTGAAGATTTTCAAAATCTAGTTCCTAAAAAAAATTATATGTTTCCAGTTATTGAAACTTCTCTTACTGAAGAATTCAAATTTGTTCCTGTTACTGAAAAAACTGTAAAACTTAGTGATGAACAGGTAAAAGATCTTGTTAAAAATCTTGATAAGTATAAATCAGAGTTAATAGAAATTTTAAAAAAATAATATGAATTTCCACTTGAATTTTTCTAAAAAGTGTGATATCATAATCAAGATATAGAAAAATACAAGGAGGATATAGATATATGAAGATATTTGATGATAAATTGAATATACCAATTTCTATCTTAGGATTCATTTATTTTATTTTTCTATTTTTAAATATTTTAAAAAACATTTTTATTATAGGGAATGGAACTCACATCATTTTGTGATTTTCGTTCCCTTTTTTATGTTATTTATATTCATGGGAGGGTAGGTAATATGAAAGATTTTATCTCAATAAAAGATTTGACAAAAGAGGAAGTTTTAGAAGTTCTAGATTTAGCTCTTGAATTATCTGAAAAACCAGAACCTAATTTAATAGATGGAAAAATAGTAGGAAGTCTTTTCTTTGAACCATCTACTAGAACAAGATTATCTTTTACATCTGCTGCATATAGAATTGGTGGAAAAGTTCTAGGTTTTGACTCTCCAGATGCTACTTCTGTAAAAAAAGGAGAATCTCTGAGAGATACAGTAAAAATGGTAGAAGCATATTCTGATATTATTGTTATGAGACATAACATAGAAGGTGGTCCTAAGTTTGCTTCTGAAGTTTCTAAAAATCCTGTAATTAATGCTGGTGATGGTTCTAATGAACACCCAAGCCAGACACTCTTAGATCTTTTTACAATAAAAAAAGAATTAGGGAAAATAGAAGGTGTAAAAATAGCTTTTGTTGGAGATCTTAAATATGGAAGAACAGTCCATTCACTTACTAAAGCTTTGGAAATGTTTGATGCAGAATTTTATTTTGTAGCTCCAGATTCTATTCAGATACCTGAATATATTACAAAAGAACTTGATGAAAAAGGAATGAAATATCATATTTGTTCTGAATATGAGCCTATTCTTTCTGAAATAGATGTTCTGTATATGACAAGAATACAAAAAGAAAGATTTGAAAATATTGAGGAATTTAATAAAGTCAGCGGAGTATATAAAATATCCAAGGAAACAATACTTGGAAAATGTCAGGATCATATGATAGTTATGCATCCTTTACCTAGAGTTGATGAGATAAGTGTAGACTTAGATGATACAAAACATGCTCTATATTTTAAACAGGCTGCCAATGGAGTTCCTGTGAGAGAAGCTATGTTTGCTCTTGCACTGGGAGTAAAAAAATCTACTGCCCCTGTTAAAGAAGAAAAAAATGTAGTAGCAAATGATAAAATTGTATGTTCTAATCATAAATGTGTAACTCATTTTGAAGAAACACCAAATAAAGTAGTAGTAAAGGATTATGGTAAATTCTGCTACTATTGTGGTAAGGAAATAAAATAATTTAATATATATGATTTGTAGGAGGAAAAATGTTTTTAGAAGATTGTCTGATTTTAGAAAATAAAAATATTGCAGGACAAAATTATCTTATGAGATTAAAAGCTGAAAAAAGCATACCAGTATCAAAAGCTGGGCAATTCTTTATGATTCAATGCAAAAATAAACTTCATATACTGAGAAGACCAATAAGTCTGCACTATGTAGATAAAAATAAAATGGAACTTGAATTTTACTATGAAGTAAAAGGTGGAGGAACAAAAGAATTTTCTGAAATGAAAGCTGGAGAAACTATAAATATTCAAGGTCCTCTTGGACATGGATTTTCTACTGATATGACAGGTAAAAAACTTTTAGTAGTTGGTGGTGGAATGGGAATGGCTCCTATGAAACTTCTGGTAGAAATATTAAAGAAAAACAATGAAGTTACTTTTATAGCTGGAGGCAGAAATGCTGAAGCTGTTGAAATTCTTTCTAATTTCAACTTTGATAATGCAGATCTTCATGTAACTACTGATGATGGTTCAGCTGGTACTAAAGGAACTGTTATAGTTAAAATGGAAGAACTTATGAACAGTAAAAAATTCGATATGGTTTTTACTTGCGGTCCTCATAAAATGATGGAAGCAGTGGCAAAAACTTCATCAAAATATAATACAGAATGTGAAATATCTTTAGAAGAAAGAATGGCTTGCGGAGTAAAAGCTTGTGTGGGATGTTCTATCAAAACTAAAGAAGGAATGAAAAAAGTATGTCATGATGGTCCTGTTTTCAAATCTGAAACTATTGTAGATCTTGAACCTGCTGAAAAAACAGAAACTTGTTGTGGTAATTAATATTTAACTTGGAGGAAAAAATGAATAGACTGCAGAGTAAATTTTTAGGTGTCGATTTTAAGAATCCTATTGTTACATCATCTGGATGCTTTGGATTCGGACTTGAATATAGAGATTATTTTGATCCAAATGTACTTGGAGGAATAGTTGTAAAAGGGCTTACTATGGAGCCTAGAGATGGCAATTATGGAACAAGAATAGCAGAAACTCCTGGTGGAATGCTCAATTGTGTTGGTCTTGAAAATCCCGGAATTGATTATTTTGAAACTCATATTTTAAAAGATATGAAAGAAGCTGGTATCACTACTAATATAATAGCAAATATCAATGGAAAGACTGTTGAAGAATACATAGAAATAGCTAAAAGAGTAGAAAAAATAAAAGAAGTGGATATAATAGAACTGAATATATCTTGTCCAAATGTAAAAGATGGGGGAATGGCTTTTGGAGCTAATCCAGAAGTTGCAGGAAGAGTTACAAGAGAAGTAAGAAAAGTAACTACTAAACCTCTTGTAGTAAAATTATCTCCTAATGTTACTGATATTGCATATATAGCTAAAGTTGTAGAGGAAAATGGAGCAGATGCTGTATCTCTTATCAATACTCTTTTAGGAATGGCTATTGATTTAAAAACTAAAAAACCTTTGCTGGGAAATACTTTTGGTGGATTTTCAGGGCCTGCAGTTAAGCCTATAGCTTTAAGAATGGTATATCAAGTATATAAAGCTGTAAATATTCCAATAGTTGGTATGGGGGGAATTTCTAGTACAGAGGATGCTCTTGAATTCATAATGGCTGGAGCTTCTATGGTATCACTTGGAACTGGTATATTCTTTAATCCTGTTCTTCCTGTAGAAGTAGCTGAAGGATTACAAAAATATTGTGAAGAAAATAATATTGAAAATATAAATGAATTAGTTGGTATAGCACACAGATAATAAAAACAAAAACTCTGGAGGGAAAAATGAACGCAAAAGATAGAATGATAATAGCACTTGACTTTCCTACTATGGAAGCTGCTAAAAATTTAGTTGAAAAAATTGGTGATGGAGCTACTTTCTATAAAGTAGGTCTTGAACTTTTCTTAAACTCAAAAGGTGAAATGATAGATTATCTTGCTTCTAAAGGTAAAAAAATATTCCTTGATCTTAAATTCCATGACATTCCAAATACAACAGCAATGGCTTCAGTTTTTGCTGCTAAACAAAATGTATTTATGTTCAATGTACATGCAAGTGGCGGAAGAAAAATGATGTCAAAAGTTGTTGAAGAAGTAAAATCTGTAAATCCTGATAATATAGTTATTGGAGTTACTGTTCTTACAAGTCTTTCTGCTGAAGATGTAGAAGAAACTTTCCACTCTAAATTATCTCTGGCAGAATTAGCATTAAATTGGGCTAAATTAGGTAAAACTGCTGGACTTGATGGAGTAGTATGTTCTCCTTGGGAAGCTAAACTTATTAAAGAAGCTTGCGGAAATGATTTCAAAACTGTATGCCCAGGTGTAAGACCTAGATGGTCAGCAACAAATGATCAGGAAAGAATAATGACTCCGAAAGAGGCAATAATAAATGGCTGTGACTTCTTGGTTATTGGAAGACCTATAACTAAAAATGAAGATCCTGCAAATGCTGCCAAGATGGTAGCTGCTGAAATTGAAGAAGGAATGAAAGAGGCTGGACTATGCTAGTCAAGAACTGTAAAATCATTGATAAAGATGGAAAAGATATCATTACTGATATATTAATTCAAAATGGAACTATTACTAAAATAGAAAAAAATATTTTGACTGATGCAGAAGAAATAATAGATGCAGAAGAAAAATATGTCCTTCCTGGTATAGTAGATGTTCATACTCATATGAGAGATCCTGGTCTTACTCAAAAAGAAGATTTTACTACTGGAAGTATGGCCTGTGCCAGAGGCGGAGTAACCACATTCATAGACATGCCTAATACTATCCCAGTAACTGTTACAAAAGAGGTTCTTGCTGATAAAAAAGCTCTCATGAATGGAAGAGCATATGTTGATTATGGATTCCATTTTGGAGGAAGTAAAAAAGATAACAGCAGTGAAATTAAAGATATAACAAATGAAACAGCATCTACTAAAATATTTCTTAATATGTCTACTGGAGATATGCTTATAGATGATGAAAAAATTATAGAAAATATATTTAGAGAATCAAAAATAATATCTGTACATGCAGAAGAGGAAATGGTAGCAAAAGCTATTGAATTTTGTGAAAAATACAACAAAGAACTTTATCTTTGCCATTTATCTAAAGCTACTGAAATAGAACTTTTAAAAGCTGCAAAAGCAAGAGGAGTAAAAGTATTTGGTGAAGTTACTCCTCATCATCTTTTCTTAAATACAGATGATGTAAATAAAACAGAAAGAAGCCAGCTTTTACTTAGAATGAAACCTGAATTAAAAGAAAAACATGATAATGATGTTCTATGGTCAGCTTTAGCTGATGGTACTCTTGATACTATTGGTACAGATCATGCTCCGCATCTTATTGAAGAAAAGCTTGCAAAACTCACTTTTGGAGTTCCAAGTGTAGAAAATTCTCTTGAAATAATGCTTAATGGTGTAAAAAATGGAAAAATAACTTTAAAAAGACTTATAGAAGTAATGTGCAATAAACCAGCTGATATTTTTAAAATAAAAAATAAAGGTAAAATAGCTGTTGGTTATGATGGAGATCTTGCAATTATAGATATAACTGATAATTCTCCTGTAAAGGATGACAAAGTAATAACAAAAGCAGGATGGACTCCATATGAAAATTGTAATAAAGGCGGAAAAGTTTTAACAACTATATTAAGAGGTCAAATAGTTTATTCAAATGGTAAATTTAATGGATTACATGGGAGGGAAGTAAAATATTATGAGTAGAGCAAAAGAAGTAGCTAAATCATTATTAAAAACAGGAGCAGTAAAACTAAATGTAAAAGAACCTTTCACATTTGTATCAGGTATTAAAAGCCCTATATACTGTGACAATAGAAAAATGATTGGATATCCTGCTGAAAGAAAAGTAGTAGTTGATGAATTTGTAAAAAAATTATCTGAAAAAGATTTTGATGTAGTAGCTGGTACTGCTACTGCTGGTATTCCTTGGGCTGCATTTATAGCTTGGGAAATGAATAAACCTATGAGTTATATCAGAGGAGAAAAGAAAGCACATGGTGCTGGAAGACAAATTGAAGGTGCTGACTTTGCCGGTAAAAAAGTAATAGTTATTGAAGATCTTATTTCTACTGGAGGAAGTTCTATTAAAGCTGTGGAAGCTGCAAGAAGTGAAGGAGCTGCTTCTGTTGAAGTTGTTTCTATATTCTCTTATGAGTTTGATAAAGCTTTTAAAAATTTTGCTGATAATAATATCCCTTGGGAATCATTATCAAACTTCTCTGCTCTTCTTGAATTAGCTAGAGAAGAAAAATATCTTACTGAAGAAGAAGCAGAAATAGCTTCATCATGGAATAAAAATACTGATACTTGGGGAAGATAATTATTATTTCTTTCTCTATTGACAAAAGTATTTTTTTAGTATATGATTTGTATATAAGTATTAAAAGGGAGTAGTTGAAAATTATAGTATCAACATCACGAAGTCTATGAGACTATCTGGTACTATATACCTATCTTGAAGGTAACAAGACTTTTAATACAGAGGTTATTGATTATCAATTCTCTGTATTGGAAGTCTTTTTTTTATGAAAAAAACAGGAATTGATAATAATTTAAGGAATATTATTATATAGTCTTATGGAGGTATCATGAAAAATTATTTTTCTAAATCGAAAGATGAAATCTTAAAAGAGTTCAATTCAAATGAAAAGGGACTTACAACTGGTCAGGTAGAAACTTCTATCGAAAAATACGGGTATAATCAGCTTAATGAAGAAAAGAAACTAAGTACTTTTACTGTATTTATTTCTCAGTTCAAAGATTTTTTAGTTATCATTCTTATTATAGCTTCTATTATTTCTCTTATTTCAGGTAATGAAGAAAGTACTATTGTTATTTTAGTTGTTATTATTATCAATGCTATACTTGGAACAGTGCAGCATTTAAAAGCTGAAGAATCTATAAGCAGTTTGAAAAGTTTATCGGCTCCAAAGTCAAAAGTTTTGAGAGATGGAGAAAAGGTAGAAATATTATCTAAATATCTAGTGCCTGGAGATATCGTCTTTATTGAAGCAGGAGATTTAGTTCCAGCAGACGGAAGAATCATTGAAAGTTTCTCCCTTCTTGTAAATGAAAGTTCTCTTACTGGAGAATCAGAAAGTGTAGAAAAAATCAGTAATATAATGGCTGATGGCGAACTCGCTCTTGGTGATCAAAAAAATATGGTCTTTTCTGGAAGTCTGGTAAGTTATGGAAGAGGTATTGTCATAGTTACTTCTACAGGAATGAATACTGAACTTGGAAAAATCGCTTCTCTTTTAGAAGCTACAAAGGAAAAATCAACTCCACTTCAAGTATCTCTTGATAACTTTGGTAAAAAACTTTCAATTGGAATAATCATACTTTGTATAATTGTATTTGCAATAAATGTATTCCATGGTGTAAAAATGCTTGATTCACTTATGTTTGCTGTTGCTTTGGCAGTTGCTGCTATACCAGAAGCTCTAAGTTCTATTGTTACAATTGTTCTTGCTCTTGGTACCCAAAAGTTATCAAAAGAAAATGCTATCATAAAAAATCTTAAATCTGTTGAATCTCTTGGTTGTGTTTCTGTAATATGTTCTGATAAGACTGGAACGCTTACACAAAATAAAATGACTGTAAAACAAGTGTATATCAACAATAAAGTATACAATGAAAAAGGATTGGATATAAAAGATACTGGTGAATCTCTTATTTTAAAAGAAAGTATTCTTTGTAATGATGCTACAAGTGAAATAGGTGATCCTACAGAGATTGCTTTAATAAATCTTTCTGAAATAAATTATAAAATAAACAGTAAGGAATTAAAAGAAAAATATCCTCGTATTTCTGAAATTCCATTCGATTCAGACAGGAAACTTATGAGTACAGTTCATGAAATTGACAATGAGATACTAATGCTTACTAAAGGAGCTTTAGACTCAGTTCTTCCAAAAACTACTCATATTCTTGTTCATAATGAAGTAAGAGAAATTACTAAATCTGATATTGAAAACATTGAAAATATCAACACTATGTTTGCTGAAACTGGTCTAAGAGTTCTTACTTTTGCCTATAAAGTATTAGATGAAAGAAAAGAAATTACCAGAGAAGATGAGGATAAATTTATATTTATTGGTCTTGTTGGAATGATTGATCCTCCTAGAGAAGAATCTAAAGCAGCTGTTGAAAAATGTATTACAGCTGGAATAAAACCTGTAATGATAACAGGAGATCATAAAATTACTGCTACAACTATTGCTAAAGAAATAGGAATTTACCAAGATGGAGATAATGTACTTGAAGGTATTGAAGTTGAAAAAATGAGTGATGAAGAACTTATCAATAAAGTTTCTTCTACTTCTGTTTATGCGAGAGTTTCTCCTGAACACAAAATAAGAATAGTTACTGCATGGCAGACACTAGGTAAAATATGTGCTATGACTGGTGATGGAGTTAATGATGCTCCAGCATTAAAAAGAGCTGATATAGGTATTGCTATGGGTATTACAGGAACTGAAGTTTCAAAGGATGCAGCTTCTATGATACTTACTGATGATAATTTCTCTACAATAGTAAAGGCTGTAACTACTGGTAGAAATATTTATTCAAATATTAAAAATTCTATAAGATTTTTACTTTCAGGTAATACTGCTGGTATTCTTGCTGTGCTTTATTCATCTCTTGCAGGTCTTCCAGTGATTTTTGCTCCAGTACACCTGCTGTTTATTAATCTGTTGACTGACAGCTTGCCAGCTATTGCTATTGGAATGGAACCTTCACATGGAGATGTACTTACTGAAAAACCTCGTGATCCAAAAGAACCTATTCTTACAAAAGAACTTGCTGGAAAGATTCTTATTGAAGGTTTGTTAATTGCTGTGTTTGTAATGCTTGCTTTCTACATTGGATACCAAGATGGAAATACTTTAAAAGGAAGTACAATGGCTTTCAGTGTTCTATGCTTAGCTAGACTATTCCATGGATTTAACTGCAGAGGTGGAAGTTCTATAATAGGATTAGGATTATTTTCTAACATGTTTTCTATAGCAGCTTTCGTTATAGGATTTATATTATTAAATGGAATACTTATTTTCCCTGTTTTCCATTCTATATTCCAAGTAGCACCTTTAGATATTAATGATTTATTATACATATATGGATTAGCATTCATTCCAACTTTAATTATTCAAATATCTAAGTTTATTAAATATAAAAAATAATCACAATTGTAACTTTTTTCAAAAGAGAGATCTGAGACTTTTCAGACTCTCTTT
>ERZ773144.2215-NODE-2215-length-15726-cov-5.998724_pt1 | contig 15726 bp, 13 predicted proteins | sample MGYA00580849_ERZ773144 | MGnify/ENA primary metagenome ERZ773144 (study PRJEB29015, sample SAMEA2737861) | human gut metagenome | biome: human gut; feature: human-associated habitat; material: faeces | place: China | collected 2012 ...
ATTAGAATTATAGAATATTAATTTTTATTTTAGCTTTATTAAAATACATAATACTAACTTGTAATGTTTGATTTTTCTTATTAAATATTGTATTATATATATGGGGAAATTCCTTAAATGATATTATAAGGGAGTGATTTTGTGAAAAAAATAATAGGTATATTCTTTTTGTTGATAGTTATGAGTGCTTGTGGAGCTCAGACTGATGAAAGAGGATTTTATATTGAAGGAAAGAATATTGGAAAACATAAAGAAACTAATACTTTATATGATCCTGAAGGATATGACAAAGATGGATTCAATCTGGAAGGATATGATTTCAATGGATATACTAGAGAAGATTATGAAAAAGAAGGTCTGGATAATGAGAATTATGATGGAGAAGAGGAAGTAGAAGAAGAAAAAAAATAGCAGTATACTTAAAGCTCAAACTTATTATAGTTTGAGTTTTTTTATAAAAAACATTGAAAAATCAAAAAACTTTTCTCATTAAAAAAATCCTCAGTATAAATTTATTGAGGATTTTTGTGTTTAAGAGACATTTGAAATGGACACTTTTATATACAAGTGCGAACACTTACAATTTTGCTTATACCAAAAATTTCTTTAACTCATAATTTAATGCACTATACTTACGTAATAAATGATATATTATTTTCTCAAAAAAGTCAATGTTTTATATTTTAAAACATTCTTTAAAATTAATAAATTGACTACTGTTCGCACTTGTATATAATTACGAACAGTAACAAAATACTATTTTAAGTTCATAAAATGTTTAAAAATCAAGGTTTGGAATTTTTTTTGAATTTATATAAGGTTAAAATATGTGTTCATATTTTGAGGAGGGAAAAGATGATAGAAAAAATTATGAAGGCTGTAAAAAGCGGGAACAAAAAGAGGGGAAAAAACATAACGATAAGAGCAGTAGTGGGAATGCTTCTATCTTGTACAGCAGTACTGGGGGGAGATGTATCAGGATTAGAAATAACTCAAGATACTGGTGGAATAAAATTCAGTAAAGACTATACTGAAAACATATGGGATGAAGAATCAACAATTTATACAAACAACACTACAATATCTGGAACAACTGCAGATGGAGAAGGTAGTGGAATAAATGTTAATGTTGCAGGAGTAAATATTATAAATAAGGGAACGATAAGTGGAACTAGTGGGGGTAATAGTAAGTCTGGTTATGGAATAATGATTTTATCACCAAGTATAGTAAAAGATATAACAAATACTGGTTTAATAATTGGAGTAGGAAGTGAACCCTATGGAAGCAGCTATGGTATTTCAAATGAAGGAACTATAACAGAAACTATAAAAAATAATGGTTTAATAACAGGACCAAAATCTGGGCATGCAGGGTATGGAATTGCAAATAATAGGGGTAGTATAGAAAGACTAGTAAATAATGGTTTAATAACAGGAGATGGAAGTAATGCTGGAGCTACTGGAATTTATAATGTTAATGGTGGAAATATAGGAGAACTAATAAATACAGGTTTAATAACACCAGAAAAAAGAGGAAATGGAATTTATAATAGTAGTAATACTTCTAATAAAGGGATAACAACTCTGAAAAACAGTGGGGTAATTCATGGAACAAATAGTGGGATAGTTAATTCTGATGAAGGAGTTATAACAAATCTGGTAAATAATGGAGTAATCTCTGGGGAGACTAATGCTATAAATGATGAGACTTCTAATAGTATAAAAAATATGCTGAATACAGGGGCTATTTATGGAAAGGCTAATGCAATAAAAAGTACAGGAACAATGAATGAAGCGAATAACTATGGACTTCTTATATCTGGTGATAGTGCTGGGGGTGTAGTAAATAGCAACTTATCAATAGTTGCTTATGATGATGCTGGTGGTAATAATAAAATAAAAAACCATGGACTAGCTTTTACACCTGATGGCAGTGGTGGCTATAAGAATTATGATATTGTTAATACAGATGGTTCTGCTACTAAGAATGGAAATTTTGGAAACACATATGAGGATGTAACTATTGGAGAAATTAAATACACTATTAGAAATGTAGAAGCAACTATAGCCAGCAGTTCTAGTGGTGCTGCTGTAACAGGAATAAAAAGTTTTGGAATAAAAGATGGAGCATTATATAGTAATATTGCTTATGATAATACTGATGCTTCAGGTATTAATGGTCCAATAAGTGATGGAAAAGCTACAACAGACAAGGTTATTCTAAATGGAATAGAGAATACTCTTAAAGTTGTAGGAGATAATAGCGGCAACAGTCTATCAAATGCAATAATCAATGCTTATGGAACAGCAGTTGAATTTGATAGCACAAATGGTGGAAGCCTTACTCTAACAAATACAACAGTAAATGGCGGGATAAAAGCTGATACCTTTGCTATATTAGGAAGTAATGACAGCAGTAAAACTGATACACTAGTACTTAAAAATACTGTAGTCAATGGAAGTATAGATATGAAAGATGGAACAAATGCTATTACAGCAGGAAATAATACTACCATCAATGGAGATGTGGAAGGCGGAGATGGAAAAGATACTTTCACATCAGGAGATAATGTCACTATAAACGGGAAGATAGATTTAGGTGATGGAAACAATGAAATTATATTGGGAAATAAGGTCTATATCAATGGAGATATAGATATGGGAACAAATGGAGTTAATCTTACAGGAGGATCAGAGGTATATTTTAATGGAAAGGTAACTTTTACTGCTAATAAAGATGTACTTACACTAGGAGAAAAATCAATTATAGTTCAAGATATAGACATGCAAGATGGAAATGATGAACTGACAATAGGAGCAGGAAGTATTGTTAATGCAACTCTTAATGGTGGAGATGGTACTGACACTCTTACTTTTAGGACAAACTTAGTTACTAGTCCAGCTTCAATTACAGAAGATAATATGGAAGATAGTATAAATATTTCACACAATATATCTAATTTTGAAAATATAAATGTAGGTACAAAGGTAACTTTTGCCAGTGATTTATCAATAACTGGAACAAATAACATAGTATTAGAAAAAGATGGAGAGCTTCTTTTAACTCTTGATAAAAATGATTTAGATAGTGGAAAAATAAAAGGACATGCTCTATTTGATTCAGGAATCACAGTTTCATCAACTGGTGGAAAAATGTTGTTAGATCTTGATGGAGCAAATGGTACAGAGATAATAACTTTTGGAAACATAAATTTAGAAGATAGTATAGTACCGGGAGATAATGAGACTCTTGATATTACATCAAAAGTTCATACAATAAAAGCTGGAGCAAATTCAAATGAAGTAGTACTTGTACTTAGATGGAGTATTCCTGAAATTCTTAAATACAAAGGACTCAATGAAATTTATCATGGAATTAGTTCAGTTAATGATTTAATAGGAAACTTTAATATCAAAAGTGATGAACAGCTAGTAACATTCATAGAATATTTGAATAACATCTATGCAGGAAGTCCTTACTCATACAGTTCTGAACTATCAAGAAAATCAGCAGGAATGTTTAGAGATATTGTGACTGATAATCAATTTAAAGCCAATACAGGAAAATGGATGATATATGGCGGACTTACTCATGTAGATGGCGGAACTAAAGATATATATTATGGAAAAGGATATTATACTTATGATATAGGAAGTTCTGATATGGATGCAGATACAAAGATAACTGGGGCATATATGCTAGGAGAATACGGAGTATCTGACACACTTACTTCTGGAGTGATAATTGGTGGAAATAAATTAAAATCTGATATGTCTAATGGGTCAAAAGTAGATGGAAGTACATTGTATCTGGGAGCTTATGCTAAAAAATATGTAGGAAATCTAAAAGTAACAACAGGAGCAGGATTCCAGTATGGATATTATGATGCTGACAGAATGGCAATAAATAAAGTAGCATCAAGTCAAGCATCTCCAGTGATGAAATATTCTGACAACTACAATGATATAACTTATGATATTTATCTGAATGGAAGATATTCTCATAATATTGGAGAGAACCTATTCTTAGAACCTTATGCAACTCTATCATATACATACATAGATCAAGATGGAGCTAATGAAGGAAGCGAGGCTCTTGCTATAGAAACTGATTCTAAATCGTTTAATTATACAGTTGGAAAAGTAGGGGCAGACCTTAAAAAAGTTATTCCTCATGAAAAAGGTAAAAGTACACTGTCAGCAGGGATGAGCTATACTAAAATACTTGATGGAGCTGATGAAGAATATATTACAGGAAGATTTAAAGGTGGAAGCGACTTTGATATATTAGTTGCTCATAAAAATGAACATAGCTTAGGATTGAATGCTAAATATGCACTTGAACTGGAAAATGGAATACTTTTTGATGTAAAGGGAAACTATGCAGTAGAAAGAGATTCATATAATCAATCTGGAAAGAATAAGACTAAAGGTGAATGGATAGTAGGAGCAGGAATAGGATATAAGTTTTAAAATTTTTTGAACCCATATAATTTTAAGAATAAAAATTCTAAAATTTATGGGTTTTTATATTACCCAAAATATCATTCTAAATTGACAAATATAAGTAAATAGAGTACAATTATTAGGAATAAATAAATCTACAGAAATATGATTTTATAGATTATAAAGAAATATTTGGAGGAAAAATGATAAACAATGATATATTAAGAAGGGTTAGGTATGCACTGAATTTAAAAGATTCTGTAATGTTGGAAATATTTAAATCAGCAGATTGTATAATTGAGCACGAAGAATTATTAAATCTACTAAAGAAAGAGGATGAAGAAGGATTTGAAAAGTGCAATAATAAAGTTTTGGAAGCATTTTTAGATGGACTTATTATTTTAAAAAGAGGTAAACAGGAACCAAAACCTGGTGAACCAGTTCAAGCAGTTAAAATAAATAAAAATAATATAAATAACATCATCCTCAAGAAGTTAAAAATAGCTCTTTCATTTAGAAGTGATGACATGTTAAAAATTTTTAAATTAGCAGGGTTAGAGCTATCATCTTCTGAATTAAGTGCGCTTTTTAGAAAAGAAGACCACAAGAATTACAGAGAGTGTGGAGATAAATATATCAGAAACTTTTTAAAAGGACTGACTATTTATTATAGAGGTTAATAATGAGGCTGACAGGATAAGTCAGCCTTTTTTTAAAGGGAGGATTTTATGAATATGGTCTATATAATTTTGCTTGTAATAACTTTTGATGCTTTCTTATTTTTGAACAATCAAAAAAAATTTAAGGGATATGTAACTCTAAAACATTATGCTGAAACATTAAAAATGCCTATATATCAAAAACTTTTGATGATAAAGATAATGATAGTAGTTTTTTTAACAACTCTTTTAAATTTTGTATTATAAAATGAACTTAATAAAAATTAATAGATTTTATTCATAGAATAAATATTTTTTATTTTGACTAAAAAATAAACATTTTTTTGCTTTTTATTTAACCGAGAATATTGGATTATCTTTTAAAAATGAAGATTTTTTGTAAAATTAAAAAATAACTTGAAATTTATATTTTTTTTGATAGAATATTAATGAGCATATGAAAGTTAAACTGTATTTTACAAAATAAAGTCCTATTTAATAGAATTTTAAGTCAAATTTTTAAAACTAAATAAATTTAAAATATATCAGGAGGTCAAATGACAAGCAAAAGTATAATTCTCCAAAGTTCATTTGGATCAGTATTTTCTACTGTTGAAGATATTGAAGAGAGAGAAGGCATTGATAGTGGAAGCAGAATGGTGGTAGTTGCTGGTAGAGTAAATAATCCAGGAGTTATAGCAATACCAGAAAATGCAACTTTAAATGATGTAATTGGGTTAGCAGGTGGAATTAAAAATAAAAAAAGTTTTAAAGCTGCTCAATTTGGATTACCTTTTGGAGGATTTCTTACAAAAAAAAGTCTGGATAAAGTCATTGACTTTTCTTTATTTCCAGAGGGAATAGATAGAAATATTATTATTTTATCAGAAGAAGATTGTATTGTATCATTTGCTAAGTTCTATGTAGAATTTTTAATGAGTAAAATAGAGCGTAGTGAGTATGTGCAATATACATTAGTGGAAAATGAAATAGAAAGAATATGGAGAATATTGGATAGAATCTCAAAAGGAAAAGCAAATATGAGAGATATATATCTTCTTAGGCGTTTATCTGAGACTATCAAGACAGAATTAAATCAAAGACATAATCTTGTGCTGGAAAGTATTGAAGAATTTTATGAAGAAATAGAAGAACATATAGAAGAACATAAATGTGCTGCAGGTCAGTGTATTCATCTTTTAAAGTTCAGAATAACTGAAAAATGTATAGGATGTACAGCTTGTGCCAGAGTATGTCCAGTAAAATGTATCAGTGGAAAAATAAAGGAAAGACATGTTTTAGATACAAGCAGATGTACTCACTGTGGTCAATGTGTTGCTGCCTGTCCTGTAGGAGCAATATTTGAGGGAGATCACACAATGAAGCTGTTAAAAGATTTGGCAACACCTAACAGAATTGTTGTAGTTCAAATAGCTCCAGCAGTAAGAGTAGCTATTGGAGAAGCTTTTGGATTTGAAGCTGGAACAAATGTTGAGAAAAAATTGGTGGGAGCCTTAAAAAAATTAGGTGTAAACTATGTATTTGATACAACTTGGGCTGCTGATATTACTGTAATGGAAGAAGCAAGTGAATTTCAAGAAAGACTTGAAAGATACTATAAGGGAGATGATACAGTAAGACTTCCAATACTGACTTCTTGTTGTCCGGCATGGGTTAAATTTATTGAACAAAGTTATCCTGACATGCTTGATGTACCATCTTCTGTAAAATCTCCTATGCAGATATTCTCTACAATAGCAAAAGATATCTGGGCTAAAGAAAAAGGATATGTAAGAGAGAGAGTTTCAGTAGTAGGAATAATGCCATGTCTTGCTAAAAAATATGAAGCTTCAAGACCAGAATTCTCAAGAGGAGATAACTATGATACAGACTATGTTATTTCTACAAGAGAACTTATTAAAATATTTAAAGAATCTGGAATTGATCTTAAAAATGTAGAAGAAAAAGAATTTGATAATCCACTAGGAGAATATTCAGGAGCAGGAATAATTTTTGGAAGAACAGGAGGAGTTATTGAAGCTGCAACAAGAAGTACTATTGAAATGATAACAGGAACTCATCTTGATGAAATAGAATTTAAAGAGCTAAGAGGTTGGGAAGGATTCAGAACAGCTGAACTTACTATAGGTCATATAGAACTTAGAATAGGTATTGCTCATGGATTGGAAGAAGCCGCAAAAATGCTTGATAAAATAAGAGCAGGAGAAGAATTTTTCCATGCTATTGAAATCATGGCATGCAAAGGTGGATGTATTGGTGGAGGAGGACAGCCAAAAGCTGTTAAAAAACAAGAAACACTTGAAAAAAGAGCAGAAGGGCTTAATGCTATAGACAGAGGAATGAAAATCAGAAGATCTCATGAAAATCCATATGTTAAAGCTATATATGATAAATATTTAGATTATCCATTAAGTCATAAAGCACATGAACTTTTACATACTAAATATTTCCCAAAAATTAAAAATAGATAGTTAAATAATTTATATAGAGGTTGACTAATAACTTGAAATAGAATTTTAGTTAACCTCTTTTTTTATTTATATGGTAAAATATATATAAAACTATGGAGAAAAATAAATGGGTAATAAGAAATCATCTTTGATACAACTTCATATAGCAGTATTTCTTTTTGGAGTATCAGGCTTATTTGGAAAATTTTTAACACAACCATCAATAATAATTGTGCTGGGGAGAGTATTTTTTTCGAGTATATTTCTTTATATAGGATTAACAATAACTAAAGAAAATTTAAAATTGAAAAGCAGAAAAGATATATTGATTATAGCTTTCATGGGAGTAATATTAGCTATACATTGGTGTACTTTCTTTCAAGGAATAAAATTTTCAACAGTGGCAATAGGATTATTGACTTTTTCTACTTTCCCAGTTTTTGTAACATTTATGGAACCTTTTTTCTTTGAGGAAAAATTAAAAAAAGAAGATATAATACTGGCTTTTATAACTTTTGCTGGGGTAACATTTGTTATACCTGATTTTCATATGGGAAATGAAATGACTATAGGTGTAATATATGGAATTTTATCTAGTTTATCATATGCAGTTCTTTCATTATTGAATAGAAAATATGTAAAAGAATATAAGGGAGTGGTAATAGCTTTCTATGAACAATTGGTATCTCTTGCAGTACTTCTGCCTTTTTTCTTTATTATGGAACCAGTACTTACTAAAAAAGATATTTTTTTATTACTGCTCTTGGGAACTGTCTTTACAGGGATAACACATACACTTTTCATAAATAGTTTGAAAGATATAAAAACACAAACAGCAGGAATAGTCTCTAGTTTAGAGCCTCTATATGGAATATTACTTTCGATATTTCTTTTAAATGAAATTCTTTCAATAAAAGAAATAATTGGAGGAACAATTATTTTGGGAACTGTATTTTACTCTACAATAAAAAATATAAAAAATGAAAATAAGTAAATAAGCAAAGATAATAAAACTGACTGTTAAAAAAGATAAGATATAAAACTATATTTGAGAAAATTCAAATTTAGTTTGGTTTTTTAGTCAGTTTTTTTATTTATAAAAAGAAAATAAAAAAATTTGAAATACAAAATAAAAGAATGAAAAATATAAAAAATTTGATATAATAGATAGGTAAGATTTATTTTGACATATTTAGGACAAAAAAAAGTGAGATACTTAAATATAAAACACAAAATATAGAAGGAGAAAGGGATGAAGAAATTTTTTTTAATAATATATTGTTCTCTTGGAATTATTTCTTATGGGAAAGAGATAAATTTAGATATGCTTTTAGATGAAATATCAAGAACTTCTTATCAAAATAAAATATATGAAATAAGGAAAAGTACAAATGATTCCAAAGAAAAATATTATAAGCTGGATACTTTTAATGGAGTAGAAACTTCAGTAACTTCTGAATACAGCAATCAAGAAGATAGTTTACAAACTACAGGTAAAGTAAGCTATGGACCTTTTTATGTTGAAGGAACAAAACCTTATAACTCAGATGATGATTATGCTTCTTTTGGTATTGAAAAAAGTTTGAAGGATCTCATTTTTTCCAAAAGTGATAATGAACTTAATAAATTAGAAATAAGCAGAGAAATAGACAAAGTAACACATGAAAAAAATATGGAAACTCAAAAAATAGACCTTATCAATCTATATAGAGATTATAAAATAAATGAACTTGAACTTAAAATAAAAAAAAATGGACTAACTACTTTAAAGAAAGAAGAAGATACTATGAAAAAATCTTTCAATTTAGGAGCAATAGCAAAAATAGAATTAGATACACTTCAATATAGTATAAGAAATCTTGAAATAGAAATAAAGAATTTAGAGGATAATTTAAATAAACTACAGGGAAGATTCTATTATGAATATAAACTTGATATAAGGAACAGCTCTTTGGCAGAAATATCACCTATAGAAAAAAATATTAGTGAATTACTGAGAAAATATGGTGTAAAAGACTTAGATAAACTTAAATATCAAAAAGAACTTACAAATGAAAATTTAAAATATTTAAAGTATGATGATAAAATGCCAGAAATATCATTGGGTGTAGAACATAGTACAAAATTTGATGAAAATAGAGTAGTTGCAAAATTTTCAAAAAAATTATTTGATTTTAATCTTGATTTAGAAGAAGAAAAAAATAGCTTATTGGAGCAAGATGTGACATTAAAACAAAAAATAGATGAGAATGAAGCTGAAAAATTACAGGCTATGAATAATTATTATAATTATTTAAAAGAATATGAAGTAAATAAGAATAAAGCTGAATTAGAATTATCAAAGTATAATATAAGAAAACTTGAATATAATTTGGGAAAAGTTAATTATATAGATGTTATGGAATCTTTTGATGATTATTTGGATTATGAAGTAGCAAAAGAAAAAGCAATAAATACATTGAATGGATATATATATGAAATTATGGTTAGGGGTGAATAATGAAAAAAAAGCTTGATATAAAAATAATACTTTTGATAATTCTGATAGTAATAGTAGCAGGAGTAGAATTTATAAGATACAGAACAACAATTGATACTAAAAAAGATATATCAACATATGCAGCTTTGAGAGTTAGAGATAATGGTGGAAGAGGATATATAGAGGCTGATGGAAATGTTGCTGCAAATGATACTAAGAAAGTCTTTGTGGATAAAAAATTGAAAGTGGATGAAGTCTTTATTCAGGAAGGGGACTATGTAGAAAAAGGGCAGATTCTAATGACTTTTGATGAAACTGAAAGAAATAATACAATGAGAAAACTGGAAAGAGAAAGACTGGCATTGGCTAAATTAAAAAGAGACATTAAAGTAGAGAGAGAACTTAATAAAATAGGTGGAAGTTCTGACAATGCTGTAAAGGAATTAAATGAAGAAATAAGAAAAATAGAAATAAATATAGAAGAATATATGGAAGACCTTTCTAAAACAGCAGAAAAAATAGAAAGTCCTGTAAGTGGAACAATAACATCTCTGACTGCTCAGGAAAATTATCTAGTAGATACAGACTCTCCTCTTATGGAAATTGCAGATTTGTCAGATATTAAAATAGTTTTGGAAGTTCCTGAATATGATGTAAAAGATATAGAACTTGGACAGAAATTGATGATAAAACCTGAAGTATTTGAAAAGAAAAAATCATATCCAGGGGTAGTAACAAAAATATCAAGAATATCAAAAGTTTCTGAAACTACATCAGAAAATGTTCTGGAAGTAGAAGTAAAACCCGATGAAGCTATTCCATATATAGTACCAGGATTTAAAGTATCAGCAATAATATATCTGGAACAAAGAGATAGTGGAATACTTATACCTAAGACAGCTATTCTTGAAGAGAGTGGAAAGTATTTTGTATTTGTAAGTTCTGATGATGGAGTGCTTTCAAAAAGAGGAATAGAAGTAGAAAATATAAAAGGTGATGACATAGTTGTAAAAAATGGCTTAAAAGCTGGAGAGAATATACTGGTAACTCCTGATGAAAGTTTAAAGGAGGGGAGCAAAGTATTTCTTCAGTTTAAAAATTCTGAAAGAAAAGGAGCTGGAAGGGCATGATAAGAGTAGAACATCTTAATAAATACTATATCAATGGTGATATGAAACTCCATGCATTAAAAGATTTGTCCTTTCACATAGAAGAGGGAGAATTTGTAGCTATAATGGGAAGCAGTGGAAGTGGAAAATCAACAATGATGAATATACTTGGCTGTTTAGATAAAAATTCAGAAGGAACATACATTTTAGATGGTATAGATGTATCAAAAATCAAAGATGAAGAACTATGTAAAATAAGAAATGTAAAAATAGGATTTGTATTTCAGTCATTTAACCTTCTTTCAAAATTGACTGCTCTTGAAAATGTAGAACTTCCTTTGATATATGCAGGGGTAGGGAAAAAAGAGAGAGAAGAAAAAGCAAAAGAAGTATTAAAAAAAGTAGGACTGGGAGACAGAATGCACCACAGACCTAATGAACTTTCTGGTGGACAAAAGCAAAGGGTGGCAATAGCGAGAGCATTGGTAAATGATCCAGCTATAATACTTGCAGATGAGCCTACAGGAAATCTGGACAGTGTATCTGAAAGAGAGATAATGGAGATATTTACAGATTTTAATAAGCAGGGAAAAACTATAATAGTAGTAACTCATGAACCAGAAGTTGCAAAATATGTAAAAAGAGTTCTTTTATTTAAAGATGGAAGAATAATAAGAGATGGTGAGCCAGAATGAATTTTATAGAAAGTTTGAAGAGTGCCATTCAGAGTCTTAAAGGAAATAAAATGCGATCATTTCTTACTATGTTGGGAATAATAATAGGAATTTCTTCTGTTATAACTATGTCAGCAATAGGAAAAGGTGGTCAGGAAAATATAACAGGTAACCTCAAAGAAGGAGGTTATGGGAAATTTTCAATATCTGTAGATAAACAGGATGAAGAATTCAGATGGAAATATCTTCTAGATGACAGTATTATAGATAAAATAAAAGAAAGTGGAAAATTTAAAGCTGTCAGTCCTAAAATCAGCAGCAACTTTGCAGTAAAAATTGGAGAAAGAAAAGAAATGATGTTTCTCAGTGTAACTACTCCAGATTTTGAAGAAATTGATAAAATTGATATTGTCTATGGAAGAAATATTCTCCCTTTTGAATACGAAAGTGGAGAAAAAGTTATAACAATAGATCAACTTACAGCTAGAGCACTTTTTACCAATGAAAAGAATGCAGTGGGACAAACTGTGGAGCTTTCACAAGGGAGAAGGGGAAATGATATAACTTATAAAATAGTAGGAGTGTATAAAAATCCTCTGGAACAGATGATAAAAATAATGGGAGGGCGTAGAATACCAAGATTTTTAAGAATGCCTCTCAACACTTATGATAAACTTTTTGATTTGCAGTCAGGAGGTTATACTTCATTGATAGTAGAATCAAAAGATCCAGAAAAATTAGCTGAAAGTATGACCGATGCTAAAAAACTTATGGCAGATATAACAGGAATAGAAGAATTATATGAAGTAAATGCTGAGTCTAATGCAGCAGCTTCTTTTGATAATATATTATCTACTTTAAATATATTTGTTACCTTTGTTGCAGGAATATCTCTTTTTGTAGGAGGTATTGGAGTAATGAATATAATGCTGGTGAGTGTAATAGAAAGAACAAAAGAAATAGGTATCAGAAAAGCAATAGGGGCAACTAATGCAGATATAATGATACAGTTTTTAATGGAATCTATCATTTTAACAGGGCTTGGAGGAATACTTGGAATAATTATAGGAATCCTATTAGGGCTAGGAATTGGTTTTGTAGTAAAAATACCACCAATCTTCTCTACAATTTCTATAATTTCTTCGTTGATAGTTTCAACAGCGATAGGAATAGTATTTGGGGTAACACCTGCAAAAAAAGCAGCTCAGCTTAATCCAGTAGATGCTTTAAGAAGTGAATAAAATAAAAAGAGGTTGGTCAAAGAGCAGCAGATGCTCATATAACTAACCTCTTTAATTTAAAGAAGGCTTGGCAAAATACCTAAAATTGTGAATATGAATATAGTTTTTATATTATAAACAACTTCTTTTTTCTTATTTTCAATGGTAACTAAAGACTTATCTGGAGGATTTTTTTTATGATAGTATTTAGATATCAATACAATAAGGAGATATCCAAGTGTAAAAAATAATATATCCATAGTATCAAAAGTTCCAATCATACTTCCATGTCCTCCAAAATATAATTGAAGAAATTCTAAAATTATCATCCAAATGTATATGCATGTAAATATAACAAAATCATAGTAAAAAAATATTCTATCCATTAATAGTGCTGCTCCAAAAGAGAAAAGCCATAAGCCATCAGGAAGTGAATAAACCACCCATGTAGAAAATAATTTCCTATATAATTTTGCAAAATCTCTTATGTGCAAAATAGGTCTGCTTAAAAAAGTAGAATGTATTAATTTGAAATAAAAGAGATCTCTGCTTCTGTAGAGCAGATAAATTCCAATTCCTAAAAAAAGTGGAAAGAGAATTAAAAATAATTTTCTTTTTCTCATATTATCCTCTCACTGAATTTTGATATGAAATATAAAAAATGTTTCTATGTAGTTACAATACCTTGAACTTAAAAAAAAGTCAATATTAAATTAAAAACTTTATAAAGAAATTAAAAAAAGATTGACTTATAAATATAAGTGTTATAAAATTTTTAATGGTTTTATATTAAAATATGAGATTTTTTTCGCTCAAAGTTAATTTTATAAGATTAAATAATAAAATTTTTCTAAAAAAGGAAATTCTTATATTAAATTGTATAAAAAAAGTATATAATGAATGAATTTTATTTTCGGGGGAGAATAAAAATCAAAAGATTAAAATGTTTTACTTAAAGAGTCCCAAGATAAATTTTAGGGAAATTTTACTTGAATAAGGGGGAAAAAAATTTGGAATATAAACCATCATTAATTTTTAGAAATGCACATATAAATACTTGTTTCCCAACTCTTTTCAGGAGAATAAGTGTAAATTATACCAGAGAAAGAATAAAAACATCTGATGAAGATTTTTTAGACATCGACTGGATAAAAAATGATAATAAAAAAGTAATAGTGTTGTGTCATGGGTTGGAAGGAAGTTCTAGAAGTAAGTATATTCAAGGAACTGCTAAATATTTTTCAGAAAGAGGCTGGGATATATTGGCCATGAATTATAGAGGATGCAGTGGAGAGCTGAATAAAAAAGTTACCTTTTATCATATGGGACAGACTTGTGATTTAGAAACTGTAATTGAAAAAACAAAGGATTACAGTGAACTTGTAATTGCAGGTTTCAGTTTGGGAGCTAATCTTGTATTAAAATATCTAGGTGAAAGAAAAATATATCCAGAAAATCTTTTATGTGGAATGGCTGTATGTCCACCATGTGATCTTGTTTCAAATTCTGTTGCTTTCAGACAACCTAAAAATATAATTTATAGAAAATATTTTGTTAATAAATTAAAAGAGAAAGCAGCTCAAAAAGCTCTTCTTTATCCAACAAAAATAAATATGAATCTTATATCAAAGGTAGTTGATATTGAAGATTTTGATAATCTTTTTACAGCTCCATTAAATGGTTATTTAGATGCAATAGATTATTATGAAAAAACCAGCAGTATAAATTTTATACCATACATAAAGAAAAAAACACTCATATTAATGCCCTTAGATGATCCAATAATGTCAAAGAAATGTTATCCTTATAAAGAAGCAGCCAAAAATGACTGTGTGGAATTGGAAACACCAAAATATGGGGGACATGTAGGTTTTTCAAGATTATTTTCTAAAACTTATTGGTTGGAAGAAAGATTATTTGAATATGTAAAAAGTATAGAAGAAAATTAAATATTAGGGGGAAGAAATAATGTTTGGAGTGGTAAACTATACAGTTTTTTTTACATCATGTTTAATATTGCATATTACACCTGGGTCAGATACTATGTATATTTTAGGAAAATCTATGTCTAAGGATAAAAAAACTGGTGTAATATCCGTTTTGGGAATTTCTACTGGTGTATTGATACATACAATATTAGCTGCTTTGGGTCTATCTGTTATACTTGCAAAATCAGCAACAGCATTTAATATTGTTAAATACATGGGAGCAGCATATCTTGTTTACATGGGAATAAAAACTATTTTAGATAAAAAAGATTTATTTATAAAAGATGAAAAAAATGAAAAGGAAAAGCTTAAAGAAGTTTATTTTCAAGGTGTGATAACAAATGTCTTAAACCCTAAGGTAGCTTTATTTTTTCTTGCTTTTCTACCTCAATTTATAGATGTGAATAATAAATATGGAATAATTCCATTTCTTTTGTTGGGATTAAGTTTTTTTATTACAAGCAGTTTGTATGGAATAGTTCTTGCTTTGTTTGCTTCTTCTGCAGCAGGGATGATAGCTGAAAAATCAGGAGCTTCCAAGGTAATGGGTAAAGTATCAGGATGTATATATATTTTTTTAGGATTAAGCTTATTGAAAGCTAAATTAAAAAATTAAAAATATAAAAGGGGCTGTTGCAAATTTAAAACAGCCCAATTATCAAAAAAGCTGACTTGAAGTT